>Ga0210057_1001421_pt1 | contig 36459 bp, 39 predicted proteins | sample CryGeyCG2114_010_2_FD_183968 | JGI IMG/M metagenome (GOLD analysis project Ga0210057, IMG submission 183968) | Groundwater microbial communities from aquifer - Crystal Geyser CG10_big_fil_rev_8/21/14_0.10 (SPAdes) (version 2) | ecosystem: Environmental > Aquatic > Deep subsurface > Groundwater ... | reverse complement strand
TGTTATTATAACATTTCTGACTTAAAATACAGTAAATCTAATATTTTCTTTAAATTATATATTAATAGTTTGTTTCCGTAGTTTTCTTGTCAGAACAAACTTTAGCGTAGTCAAAAGTGTAGAATGGCCTGCCATTCGTAGCTTTAGCGTAGAATGGATAGATTTAATCGCCGAAGGAAATTCAATTGGTAGAAAGCTTATGATTTTTTTTGACATTTGACATTTGTCATTTATTTGCATGGTGGGTGTAGCTTTAATCGCCGAAGGAGATTCAATTAGTTAGACCTGCCTGCCGGCAGGCAGGGCGCCAACATGTGGTATTATTAACACATGTCAAAGAAATATTATGTTTACATAATACAGTGTAAAACAACCGGTAATTTCTATACAGGAATATCCGATAATTATATAAGAAGAATAGCAGAACACGGTACCTTTAAAAAAGGCAATGTTAAAAGTATACGCAAAAGTTAGGACCCTTCAGAATAGCTCATATAGAAGAACATGAAACAAGTATTTTATATAACATAATTGGTGGGTGTAGCTCAATTGGTTAGAGCGCCGCTCTGTGGAAGCGGAGGTTGTGGGTTCAATCCCCATCACTCACCCCAAGAATTGTACCACCAATCTTTTCCCCTTTATAAAAGCTAGAATTATGTTTTTAACATTTTATTTTTTGAACGGAGACAGACAGCAAAGTTAGGTATATTTTTCTAGAAAACCGAACTTCAGTATATCAGCACTCTATAGTAATTACGTATTGCACCTATAGTCTGTAAATGGTAGCATTATAGACGCTATATTGGAGATACATTATCATAAGGAGACAATTAAAATGTATCGAACATTAAAATCACCTATAAGTGCACAAATTGAGATCACAGAACACTGTAATTGGCGATGTATTCACTGCTATAACTACTGGAGGACTCAAGAAGCTAGAAGCTATACCACACTTACAATTGAGGAAGTAGAAAAAATTGTAACGGAGTTAGCAGATAACGAGGTTTTTGATCTTACTTTTACTGGAGGGGAACCTCTGTTATTTCCTGAACAAGTTTTAGCTGGAGCAACAATTGCAAAAAAACGGGGTATGTGGATAGGATTGAATTCAAACCTAACACACCTAACTCATAGGTTAGCACACGATCTGAAAAGTGTAGGCTTCAAATCCGTCTTAGTTTCTTTATGCGGACCCACACCAGAAATACACGAACAAATTTCTGGTAGAGAAGGTTCCTTTAAAGAAGGAACTAGAGGTATCTTAATTGCCTTAGAAGCAGGACTAAAAGTCTTTGTTAATATGGTAACTACAAGGGCTAACCAAGACTACGCCTATGAGACAGGTGCTTATGTAGCAGGACTGGGTGCCAGCGGTTTTTCCGTAACAAGAGCAACAGCGCCAGGAAACTGTCCAAATTTTGAGGAAGATTTTCAAATTTCAAGAGAAAAGATTAAGGAACACATGGAAATTCTTCTTCAATTAGAACTAGATTTCGGTTACAACGTTAGCGTTTGTGAGTGTCACCCCCTATGTTTAATAGGAGATGTAAAAAGATTTCGTCATATTTCTAGAAGAGGCTGTAATGCTGGGATTTCTACACTAGCAATAGGCTCCAAAGGTGAGGTACGACCTTGTACACATGTTGGAAATTCGTATGGCAACATCCTAGTTGAAGGTCTACACGCATCGTGGTTACGTATGATCGAATGGCGAGACGGAAGCTTAGTACCAGAAACATGTAGTTTATGTAAATACTTTCCAATTTGTACAGGTGGGTGTCGTATGGAGGGTAAAAACTCTAAAGGTTCGCTCAATGGAATGGATACGCATGCAACAGGTCCCGAAGATGTTGTACCTCCAGAAGATGGTTGGATTTCACCAGATAGAGACATTTCAGGTTACTGGGTGGTAAATCCTACAGCAAGATTACGCACTGAAGACTTCGGTGGTATAATCAAGGTGACTGACGGAGGCAGAATTCCTTTAAACAAGGACAGTTACCAGTTGTTAACGAAACTTTGTGAAAGAAGGGCTTTTACCTTTGAAGATGTGGGCAAGGAATTCTCCTTTAATCCACAAAGTGAGAGTTCCTATCAGTTTTTGCAGATTATGCTTAAAAGAAGTATCTTTATGCGACCTTAGAAAGGAGGCAAAAACAATGGAATTGGGGATTGTCAGTTTAGTGCTAGATCCAGAAGAAGTTTATCTGGATATGGGCGCTTGTGAAAGCAGTTGTCATGATTGTCAAACCGACAATGACCACTCTGATAACAAGTGCTAAGTAGTGTGATTAAAACCAGAGCGTGTGAGGCGACAAAAAATCAATTTTGTCGCCTCACTAAAATCTTACAAGAAATGGATAAACACCCTAAATTAGAAGTAAAAATTGATAAAAAACTAGAAAAACAAAGTTTTACTTCTTTTATAAAAGACAACAATTATACTACCAAAAAAATTTTTAACTCCTATCCCCTATTAAAAAAACAAATGGAAAACAGGGTTGCTATAGAACAATTCGTTGATAACTTTATTAATAACTTATACAAAAAATACGAAAAAGATATACAAACAATTGTTAAAAAAGAAAGTACCGTTTTAAGTAAAGTAAACAACGAAATATTTAGTGGTATTACGTTGGTTATGAATTACAAATTTAAAAAAGAGTTTGTTTATAAAGCTATACCTACTTTCCTGCCCTTTAGTCCAACAGGAAATGACTTTTTTCAATTTTCTCTTTACAAGCAATTAATAGAAAAAGAGAATAGCAAACGAAGAGTAGATAGAATAGCAATTCATGAGTTAACTCATGTGGTTTGGTATAAGTTAGTACCCTGTATTTACAAAAAACTTAACTTAAAACTTAATAATGCAGCTAATTATTATTTAAAAGAATCCATAGCAGTAATAGTTTGTGAAAATAAAGTATTTAATAATATAAATGGTGGATTTAGTCCTCAAAATAAAGATTTATCTTTATTAAAAGTAAAACAAAACGATGCAGAGTTATGTTTTGTAGACTATGCTAAAAATATTTATAACCAATCTGAAAATTTTAATGATTTTCTAACTACCATTATAAAAAAAGTATATGCAATACAAAATAAGTTAGAAAATAAACAGGACATCTGGAACAAATACGGTTTTAGTGAAGAAGAATTAACAAAATTGTGTTTTTACAAAGCTGTTATTATTTAAAATAAAATTAGAGTTAATTATTTCTTTTCTATCCTACCTCACTATACCACCCCATGAACCATTTTTAAATATTTCATGAATTAATTCATGAAATTTAAGTTTTTAGTTTAAAGCTTTATTACAGTAAAAAATATCTATTTTAGAAATCCACCCTTACTTCACCTTATTAAAATAGTTTCGTTGTATATACAACGAAACTAATATAGATATGTATTTTTATTAAACTATATATCAGATGCTTATAACAGAATAAATAGGAGAATTTTTTAGAAACATAACTTATCAGCTGTTATAAGAGCAAAAACACTTCAAGGAAATATGAAAGTATATCAGAACTTGTTATATAAAGGTTATAAAGTCAATCAAAATTCTCCTTGACACGGTTCTACATACCACCTAAAATTGGTGGTATATGGTAACGTATGAATCGATATCAAAACTTGAATCTAATAAAAAAACCTTTTACGACAGCAAAGATTTATCAATTTTTTTCAGCATATCGGGTAGAAAGTTAGAAAATACAATCAAAAAATTAATTGATGAAAATATTTTAACCCCACTAGAAAGGGATAAATATTATGTAGATTCAAAAAAACCAAATGAGATGCAGATAGCCAACTTTTTATATAACCCCTCTTATATATCATTTGAAACTGCACTAAGTTACTATGGAATTTTATCACAATTTCCTACAGTTATAACCTCTGCTACTACAAAAAAAACAAAAAAGAAAGATATTCAAGGCAAGGAATATATATATCATCACTTAAATCCTAATTATTTTACAGGTTATATAAAAGGTAGTGGGTATTTAATAGCTATTCCAGAAAAAGCATTAGTAGACCAAACATACTTTTCATTAAAGTCTATAAAGTCTTTACAAAATTTAGATGAATACAATCTTACAAAAATTAATAAAAAAGAGGTTCTATACTACTCCCGTCTAATTAGGGGTAGCTTGGGAAATAAAATTACTGAGTTGTTTATGCAAACTCTATGATACAGCAAGCAGATATTGAAAATTTATCAAAAATATATCAAATTAATGAATATGTAGTTGCAAGAGAGTATTTTCAAATTTTATTTTTAAAAGAGCTTTACTCTGAAAACTTTTCAAAAAATGTTTTTTTTAAAGGAGGTACGGCAATAAGGTTAATTTATGGGGGACACCGATTTTCTGAAGATTTAGATTTTACATGTATTGAGACTGAAGGTTTTGAAGAAAAAATAATTAATTTATTCAAGAGGTTAAAAAAAGAATATGCAATTGATTTTAAAGAAAAACAAACACTTACCGGAAAAACATACCTACTCCAAGGAAATCTTACTTATTTAAATTCCCCAATTTTTGTCAGAACCGATTTTTCAATGAGAGAAAATGTTTTGGAACCGACCAATCAAGTATTGTCTACAGAATACCCTGTTATTGTACAAGACTTTATTCGGGTGCTATCTAAAAATGAAATTTTAAGTGAAAAAGTAAGAGCTATAATTAAACGTAAAAAGCATAGGGATATATACGACTTATGGGTACTTTTAGAGCTTGGTGCAAAACTGGATGAAAAATTAGTTAAGAAGAAACTTGAGTATTATGGAGAAACCTTTAGTAAAAAATCCTTAACAATTGAGCTCAAAAAATTCAAAAAAGAGGAGTTTGTAAAAGATTTATCTCCACTCGTCAACATAGAAGATAGAAAAAAATTAAAAGATTTGTTTGACTATGTGAAAAAGTACTTAGTAAAAAATATTTCATGAATTAATTCATGAAATTTAGGTTTTTAGTTTAAGCCCGTGTTACAGTATAAATACCGATTCTACGAACAGGATTGACCCCAGCAATACATTATAACCTTATTATAACGTTAAATTTTTGCTATATTTAATTCATGAGAAAAAAAATAATAAAAGTAGGTAATTCTTACGCTATTACAATAGCAAAAGACTTTCTAAAAAAACAAAACCTTAAGGCTGGGGACGAAGTAGAGGTTAAAACAAATAGTAAATTGGGAATTTTTACCTTAAGAACAACAAAAAGCCATGCAGATACAAGTATTACACCAGAGTTTAAAAACTGGGTAGATACCTATATAAAAGAAAATAAGATGCTTTTAGAAAAACTTGCAACTAGCTAAATGCAATACTTAAATTTAGAAGAAATTCTGGCTATACATTACGAAATAATAAAACAAACGGGAGGTTCCCAAGGTATTAGAGATATAAATTTGCTTTACTCTACCATTGAAAGACCCAAATCTTATTTTACAAACAAGCCGTTATATAAAGGTATATATAATAAAGCAGTTGCATTATTACATTCATTAGTTTTAAACCATGCTTTTTTAGATGGTAATAAAAGAACAGGAATTGCTGCTACGTCTCGCTTTTTATATATAAATGGCTGTATATTAACCCCTAAAAAAGATCAAACACATGAGTTTTTGCTAAAAATAATAAATAAAAAAGTAGATTTTAATGAAATAGTTCAATGGTTAAAAGAAAACGCTGAAAAAATATAGTCTTTATTGCTTATAATCTCAGTTCTAACTTTCTTTACTATGCCACAGCACATATACAATTTCTAAATGTAAAAATAGGATGGTGTATATAAAATTTGTTTAAGATTTTTCGTCTATTTTATTAGATTTAAGCTGCTCGTTAGATATATATTCCTTAGTTCTAAGAGCTGCAACAGCTAACTGCTCTATTTGTTCCCGAGCCTTTGAAAGTTCTTTTCTAAGAGTATCAGTTTCTAACTTTTGATCTTTTAATCTTGTTTCTAAGTCCAATATTCTTTGTTTCAACAATTTTTGTTCTGAGTCATTTTGTTGAACTAGCATTTTTCTTTCTGTTTCAAAATCTTTTTGCAGAATATCTTTATTTATTTTAAGAGCTTTACTGACTTCATTTTCTATTTCTTTTGGAAAATTATCTTTTTCAGCTTTAAACTTTTCATACTCCTTAAGTTTTTCTTCTAATTCCTTTTCTTTATTTTCTAAATTTTTCATTTTCTGTTTCTGTTCCAGATTAAATTCCCATTCTCGTTGCGATAATTCTTTTTCTGTTCTTTGTTTTTTCCAATCGGCTTCTTCCTGCATTTCTTTTTCCAGTTGTTTTTTGTTTCTATCCCAGCTTCGTCTTTCTTGATTTATACGCTCTTTCATATTTTCAAGATTTTCTTTTGTTAATTTTAACTCTTCCCCTAAACCAAGCTTTTGTTCTAAATCATTAATTTGTCTGATCAATGATTCGGATTCTTGTTTTTTTCCAACAAGTTCGGTTTCTATTTTCTCTACCTCTGATAAAACCTGATCCCTAAAAGATTCCTGGGACACTTGTTTTTTAGATTCTAATGCTTCACAAGTTTGCATATAAGCTTCCAAAATTTCTGCTTTTGTATTTTTCTCAGATACTATAGGTGTTGATTTCATATTTCTGATTCTATACCGGATCTGTTGATTGAGCAAGATATATTTGCTTTTTTTCATTATATGGGTTAGTAGTTAATGTTAAAACACATTGTTTTTAATCCACATTCACAAAAATCTACGAATGTAAGTTTTGTATGTATTGAAAGATAAAACTTCCTGATCCGGATCGGAAAGTTTAAACTACAAATCAGTTAGGCACTTACCTTTTATTATTCAAGTTTTATTCAAGAATGTATCTGGGTATTTAGTAATTGCAATTAAAACCTATAGTATGTACAATTTTCTTAAAATATAATATAATTAACTTCAGTTTATTTAATTCTAGACTTCTCCTAGGAGGAAAATATGACAACAAAATATGAGTTGCAAAAACAACTTTCGGATGCTCAAAAGAAGCTTTCTAAATTGGCGGATGCCCGAGTAAAAGATCCAAACAACGAAAAACTCAAAGCGCAGTCAATTGCTCTCTCAGAGCAAATTAAAACTTTGGAAGCAGACATTGAAAGCTTCCAACAGCAGGTAGAAGAAGACTACTCACCTGACGAGGAGTAGTAAGTGGGGGGCTAAAAACCTCGACAAATAGTCGAACTTTAGCCCTCCAATAAATATATAAACAAATAAATTTAAGTTTATCATTTATTTTTAATGTACTAGAATAAAAGTACAAACTATGAAAAAAACAGTATTTATACTGCTATTATGGTTAATTACAGGCTTAATCTTAATGTCGGGCTATTCTATAGGTAATAAAACAATAAATCAAAAACAGTTAGAAGCATTAATAACCCCTGCTATAAAAATAGAAACCGTGTTGGCAAGTGAGGAAAAAATTAAACTAATAGTATTAACTCCTACCCCAACACCCCCACCCGTACCTACCCCTATACCTACTATTCTACCTACCACCCCTGTAATAGAACAGCCAAGCAATGAAAAGTTAAATGACTGGTTTGAAGAATTTAGTACCCTATTTAATATAAATAAAGATATATTAATGAAAATAGCTAAGTGTGAAAGTAACTATAACGCTGACTCGCATAATATTAAGTATGATTATGCAGGAATGTATCAGTTTTCAAAAGGAACATGGGAAAGCGCCCGATATGCAATGGGAGAAGACCCTAAGCCTGATCTAAGGTTTAACCCTAAAGAAGCAATAAAAACGGCTGCTTTTAAAATAAGTAAAAATGGAATCGGAGCCTGGCCAAATTGCAATTAGAGTATTTTACGGGTGTGTAGATTGATTAACTAATCATTTTCTACACACCCGTAGGGGTAAGAATCACTTCTTTTGAGGTATAAATTTCTCATCTTCTACACGAAGCACAACTCTACCTTCTCCCTTGCACTTGGGGCAAATGTAGCCATTCTTCTTGCCCCATCCCTTACAACAAGGACAAGGTGTAGTAACTCGTACGCTCATATCTTCCTCCGTATATTGTTGGTAGAGAAACGATAACCATATTATACATCACAAACACTAGTTATAGTAAGTATAAATAAATTCCGTAACCCCCGGGGTTACGAATGCTTTATTTAAAACAAATAAAGGGGATTTTGTATTTTTAATTTTAATGCTGTGAAATATAAGGATAACCCATTTCTCATATCTCTTTTTTATTTATAATTTACTTATGCTAAATGAAAAAGATATAGAAAAAATTTCAGAGCTTTTTGATAATAAATTAGGAATAGAGAGAAAATATACGGATAAAAAGATAGATGAGCAAAATGCCTTTTTTGAAGAAAAATTGGTGCAAAGGATAACCAATATTGAGAAGGCTTGAAAGAGTAGAACAATTTTTAAATCTTACCCTATATCCATTTGATGGCAAGGTATAAACAATACCTAATAACACAATGCTTTGACATATTCCCGTAAGTTAAATAAAATTTTAGTATGCCTGCCAATTTATCTACATTGTTTTGTCCAAAGTCAATTGCTGTTGTTGGAGCTTCTAGAGATAGCAAAAAAGTTGGTGCAATTGTTTTAAAAAATATACAAGAATCTAATTATAAAGGTACTTTATACCCCGTTAATCCAAATACAGAAGCATTGGGAAATTTAAAATGTTATAACAGCATAGCAAATATTCCAGAAACACCAGATTTAGCAATTTTAGCTATCCCCTCTTTGGGCATAGTAAACATACTTAATGAATGTGGAAAAAAGGGTATACAAAACGTAGTGGTTTTTGCTGCAGGTTTTAAAGAATCCGGAGAAGAGGGAGAAAAATTAGAGCAAGAATTAATTGAGGTTGCAAAAAAGTATAATATAAATTTATTAGGCCCAAACTGCTTAGGTTTTGTTAATAATAATTGCAATTTGAATGCAACTTTTGGAATGGTAAAAAACCAAACAGGCAATCTTAGTTTTATATCACAGTCAGGAGCAATTGCGGCAAGCATATTTGACTGGTCATCTTCTATAAATTTAGGTTTTAGTGATTTTATTACACTTGGAAATAAAGCAGTAATTAACGAAACACATGTTTTAGAATATTTAGAAAATAAACATGTACCCGAACAAAATCAAGAAGGCTTATCTACCTTAAAACCCATTGGAATGTATTTAGAATCAATTTCAAATGGTGAGGAATTTTTAAAAATTACAAGTAGACTTTCAAAACAATGTCCTTTATTTATTTTAAAACCCGGAAAATCCCTAGAGGCTAAAAATGCAATGCACTCACACACAGGTGCAATTGCAGGCGAAAATGCAGTTTTAGAAGAACTTTTAAAACAGTCAGGCGTTATTAAATGTGAAACATTAGAAGATTTTTTTGATTTGGCAAAAGCATTTTCTTTAGAAGAAGTTCCAAAAGGCCCAAATGTAGCAGTTATTTCAAATGCTGGAGGTCCTGCTGTAATAACTACAGATTCCATTAAAGAACAGGGGCTTTCTTTGGCACAATTTGATGAAAACACTAAAAAACAGTTATCTGACGTATTACCTAGAGCCTCAAATATAGTAAACCCGGTAGATGTTTTGGGAGATGCCCTTTCAGAACGATATGCAAAAGCTTTAGAAATAATATTACAACTTGAAAATGTGGACTCTTTAGTTGTTATTCTAACACCCCAAATAATGACACAAATAAATGAAACAGCAGAAATTATTTCACAATTATCTAGCAAATATAAGAAACCGATTTTTGCCTCATTTATAGGAGGTACCTTAATTAATAATGGAGAACAAATTTTAAACCAACATAAAATACCCGTATTTAGATTTCCAGAAAGGGCAATATACGCTCTTGGAAAAATGTGGAAATTTAAACAAAATCAAGTACAAAAAATAGATTCTCTCGTAGAATCTCCTGAAATAACTTTAGATCAAGAACAAACCGGTATAAGGGGAATAATTCAAAAAGCAATAAATGAAAGCTACACAAGTTTAGATAATGTTGATTCTAGTAAAATCATTTCTTCGGTAGGAGTTCCAGCACCCGCAACAAAACATGTTGAAAATATTGACCAAGCTAAAGAATTTGCAATGCAAAATGGTTGGCCTGTTGTTTTAAAACTATCAATTCCAGGACTCCTTCACAAAAAAGAAGTAGGAGGAGTAATTGTAGATATTATGAATGAAAAAGAATTAGATGATAGTTTTCATAAAATGACAAGAAAAGTAGAAGAACTTAATACTCAAAACAAACAAAATGTAAAAATTCAAATTCAAAAAGGAATACAAAGAGGTGTTCAAGTAATTATTGGTATAAAAAAAGATTCCACATTTGGATCAGTATTGCTTTTTGGTGCTGGGGGTTCATATGCGCAACTTATTAATGATAAAAATATACATAAGCTTCCTATAAATATAACCGAGGCAAGAAAACTTGTTGAAAAATCAAAAGCATATACATTCCTTAAAGGAACAGGGGGCGAACCACCTTATGCCTTAGATAAATTATACGAGGTAATTGTAAGAGTTGGAAAGCTTGCAGTTATGGCTCCGGAACTAGCCGAGGTAGAAATAAACCCCTTAATAGTAACGCTAAACGATGTTTGGGCTGTAGATACAAAGGTAATAATGAAAAAATCCGATGCGCAAAAACCTAAGGTTGCTGCTAAATTACTTGTTGCAAAAACAATAGAAAACAAAGTTTTAGCAAGTAAATTTTGGCAAAGCAAATTTGAACCCGAATTACCATTTATATTTCACCCTGGCCAATATATTAGCGTAAAAGTAGATAAAAATGCTGTAAGAGCATATTCAATTGCAACAAGCACAGGAGAAAAGGAATTTGAATTATTGGTAGATATAAGACCAGGAGGTCCTGGATCTAAGTTTTTTGAAAACTTAAAACCAAACGACAAAATTACTTTTTTGGGACCCTTTGGTGTATTTACTTTTAATAATACAGATAATGCTGAAGAACTTTTATTTTTAGCAACAGGTTCGGGAATAAGTGCGGTAAGGTGTATGATAGATAAAGCCCTATACGAACAAAATTGTACAAAACCAATAACTTTATATTTTGGATTAACCTACAATTATGAAATATTCTGGCAAGACCACTTTGAAGAACTTGCAAATAAGTATTCGAATTTTAAATATAAAATAGCAATAGACAAACCCGATGAAAATTGGACCGGAGCAAAAGGATTTATTACAGAACTTGTAAGGGGGGATTATGCCAATGCTCAAAATTGTGCGGCTTATTTATGTGGACATAGGGCTATGATTTCAGACGCAACCGATTTATTAATTAAAAATGGATGCCCTAAGGAAAGAATTTATACAGAAAGGTTTATATGATAAAAAATAACGTTTTTAGTTTAAAAATCGGAGGTGCTGCCGGACAAGGCATTAAATCAGCAGGAGTGCTTTTTGCAAGAGTAGCATCTAAAAGTGGCTATAATATTTACAATTATATTGAATATCCTTCAATAATTAGAGGTGGGCATAATGTAATTCAGGTAAATATAAGTAATAGTGAAGTTACAGGGCCAAGTTCAAAATGTGACTTTTTAATTGCGTTAAATCAAGATACCATTGATAGGCATTTAAATGAGCTTACAGAAAATGCAGGTATATTATTTGATACAGATGATAAATTAGACACCGCAAAAGTACCACCGCACGTAAATATTTTTTCAATTCCACTCTCTAAACTTGCAAAAGAAGCAGAAGGAAAAGATATTTTAAGTAATACTGTATCTTTAGGTGCCTTAGTTTGTATTTTAGGTGGAGACCTTGAAATATTAAACACTTTAATTGTAGAGGAATATGGGGATAAAGGAGAAAAAATACTAGCAAGTGATAAAAAGGCAGCATTACTTGGATATGAATTTGTACAAAAAAATTACTCAGATAAAACAAAAGATTTACTTAAGCCTATAAAGGCAAAACCAAAAATGGTATTAAATGGAAATCAAGCAGTAGCTCTTGGGTCAATATCGGCAGGAATGCAATTTGCGGCAATATATCCTATGTCACCCATTTCAGGAATATTACAAGAGCTTGCAGAGCATGAAAAAGAGTTTAATTACATTTATAAACAACCTGAAGATGAGATAAGCGGAATAAATATGGCTATTGGTGCGTCATTTGCAGGAGCTCGTTCTATGGTTGCAACATCTGGCGGTGGCTTTGCTTTAATGACAGAAGGGTATGGACTTGCAGGAATGACCGAAACACCAGTTGTTATAATTGAAGGTATGAGAAGTGCTCCAGCTACAGGAGTTCCTACATGGAGTGAACAAGGGGATTTAAGACAAGTATTACATGGCCACCAGGGAGACTTTCCCAAAATTGTACTTGCAGCCGGAGATCTTACGGAAGCATTTTATTTAACTATGACTGCCTTCAATTTAGCAGATATATACCAAACCTCAGTTGTTTTGTTAGTAGATAAAAATATTTGTGAAAACGATCAAACAGTACCCATGTTTGATACAAGCAATTATAAAATTGAAAGAGGAAGTTTTACTAAAGAAAAAGTAGATAACTATGCTCGATTTGCACTATCAGATAATGGAGTATCACTTAGGGCAATTCCCGGAAGCGGTAATTATTTTATAGCAAATTCAGATGAACACGATGAAATTGGTTTTTCGAGTGAAGAAATTGAAAATAGAAATAACCAAATGAGGAAACGAATGAAAAAATTACAAAGTGCCGAAAAAGATATGCCTTTTTACTCATTTTATGGCCCGGAAAATGCAGAAATAACAATTGTTTCGTGGGGTAGTAATAAAGGAAGCATACTACAGGCCCTAAAAGAATTTGATAATGTTAATTACCTACATATAACAGGAATGAATCCATTTCCAACAGACCAAATTGTAAATGTTTTAGGTAAATCAAAGTATACACTACTTATGGAATGCAATTATACCTCGCAGTTGGGTGGTTTGATTAGAGAAAAAACAGGAATAGATATATTAGATAAATATTTAAAATATGACGGTAGACCTATTTTTGTAGAAGAAATAGTTAATAAAATAAATGAAATTTTTCAAAATAAATAAATGACACAACTAATAGACCTAAATACAACATGTTCTCCAAACTGGTGCCAAGGATGTGGAAATTTACCACTTTGGGCGGCCTTTAAAAATGCATGTGTAGAAAAAACTTGGGATAATACAAATACAGCAATAGTTGCAGGTATTGGGTGTCACGGGCACATTATAAATTTTACAAAATTAACTTCATTTGAAGGCCTGCACGGAAGACCTATTCCAGTTGCAACAGGGGTAAAACTTGCAAATAGTAGATTAAATGTTTTTGTGTTTACAGGAGATGGTGATTGTTTGGGAGAAGGTGGAAACCATTTTTTGCACGGGTGTAGAAGAAACCATGACATAACTATAATATTACATGACAACGGAATATATGCCTTAACTACAGGACAAACATCTCCTGCATCACCAAATGGGTATAAATCTAAATCAACACCCGATGGAAATATAGACAATCCACTTAATCCATTAGCTATTGCAATAACTGCGGGGGCAACATTTGTTGCAAGAGAGTATGCAAGTAATATAAAGAGCTTAACGGAATTAATGATTAAGGCCAATGAACATAAGGGGTTTTCAGTAGTAGATGTTTTACAGCCGTGTGTAACTTTTAATAAAGAATACACACATGAATTTTTTCAACAAAATAGTTATTATTTAGACGAATCTCATGATAAAACTAATAAAGAAATGGCATTTAAAAAATCGCTTGAATTTGGAATAAAACAAATTCCTTTGGGAATTTTTTATGAAGTAGAAACCCCTTCTTATGAATCACAAGTCATACAAATTAAAGATAAATCCTTAATTGAAATAAGTACCGAAAATAGAAACACAAATGAATTGTTTAAAAGATATATTTAGGTAAAATAAAGATATGGTGCTAAGCCCTTATTATTAATTTAGGTATTCTATGTATGGATGATCAAAATGGTACTCAAGATAAAGAAGTCCAGATTGGAAAGTATAAAGTAAAAGTTCTTCGTAATTTATGTATAGGTGCAGCTTCATGTGTAGCCTTTTCACCTGCGGTTTTTGAACTAGACGGGGAAAAAAAGGCAGTTTTTTTAGAAGGGGCAAACGATACCCCGGAAAATTTGTTACTGGCCGCTCAATCATGCCCCACTAAAGCTATAGTTATTACAGATACCGAAACAAATGAGCAAGTTTGGCCTAAATAAAAATGAAAATTAATAAAGGAATTCTATTTGCTATAGTTACTACAATAATTTCAGGTATATCAATTTTTATAAACAAATTTGTAGTTAGTTCGGTTAATAGCCCGCTTGTTTTTACTACAACAAAAAACACAATAGTGGGTTTACTTATTTTATTTTTTGTTTTATCAACTGGCAAATATAAAAAGATAAAAGATTTAAATAAAGACCAATTAATTAAGTTAGGCCTAGTTGGAATAATTGGAGGATCTTTGCCTTTTTACCTATTTTTTGAGGGTTTATCTAGAATTCCTGCAATAAATGCCGCAATCATACAAAAAACCTTAGTATTTTGGGTTGCAATTTTAGCCTTTGTTTTTTTAAAAGAACGTATTTCAAAAACACAAGTTGTTGGATTAGTATTTTTATTAGCAGCCAATTTATTTATAGGTGGGTTTAAAGGTTTTTCACTATCAATAGGTGAACTATTAGTACTTATGGCTACAATTCTTTGGTCTGTAGAAACGATTATTGCAAAAAAAGTATTAAAAAAGGTAGATAGTAATTTAGTAACTCTTGCCCGTATGACATTTGGAGCATTAATATTACTTACTTTCACCACAACAACTTCGTTTTCAGACTTAATAGAGGTATTTTCATTAACTAGTATGCAATTATTTTGGATAAGTGTAACCTCTTTTAGCTTATTTGCTTATGTAATAAGTTGGTATAAAGCCTTAAGCAAGGCACCTGCTATTACAGTAACTAGCATTTTGGCAGCATCACCCTTAATTACAAATTTATTGTCCGTAATTTTTATTACACATACTCCTGGTGCTTTGCTTTCCACACAAACCGCATTATTGCTAATGGGTACAATGATTTTTATTGTATCTTCTAAAAAACATAAAACAAATAGATTAGTTCAAGAAATATAGTTTAGTATTTCGTTCGTCCAATACTCTAAGTTTTTAATTTCTTCTTTTTTTAATATTTTTATTACCTGCTTCCAATGAACAGCAACGGTATCTCCTATTTTTAAATTAGGCAAAAAACCATTTATAAACTCTTGAGATTCTAGTTTACTTACTAAAAAATATTTATTATTTTTAATATCTAAACTGTTTAAGTTAACTTCTAACGAGTTTTTATTTATTTTTAGCACACTTCCCCATCGAATCATACAATTATTAATTGAATCTAAATTAAAGGGCACTGAACCACTAGCCTTTCCAACACCTACATGCAAAACTTGAAATAAATGATGTGGTATAAATTTTTTGGGTTTATTTTTCATTAAATCTTGTATTAAAAAATCGGGCACACCCTGTTTTTTAAAATTTTCTAATAACAAATCATAGTGTTTCAAATTTGCTTTTTTTAATAAATCATTCCCTAACCAATAGCTTTCGATAACTTCATACGAATTAATAGGTAAATTAGTTATTTTAGAAATTGTTTTTAAATAGGGGTATAAAACTATAAATTTGGTAAATTCATCTTTGATACTGGAACAATTACCCTTAATAACACATTCTTTAAATTTTTCAGGAGCACTGTCATGACCGCAATATCCCAAAGAGTTTGGTGGAAGAGCAAATCTACTACCAAGCTGCACTGCCTGCTCATTTGTATATTTCATAGGATGTTTTTATTAATTTTTGTTTTTGTATCAAGATTATACTAAAAAGATATATACGATATATAGATATACAGGATATTTAGCAAAGCATTTATATCATTTATATCAACAGAATCCTATTGCCGTAATCTACTAATGTAATACGTTATATAATAACTTAAAGTTGCATAACATGTTACTATCAAATATTTGATATCAATTAATAATTCCTATATTCTTAACCGAAGGAATTGTAGATTTAAGTATTATATGTATATATACGTTTTTGGAAATGAAGATATTAAAGAAGATAATAAAGCCATAATTGCCGCAAAAAAAATTAAAAAGAATTTTAAAGATATAAATTTTATAATAATTAAACCTAATCAAGATTTACCTTTTGAAGGAGATGTTGTAATTATGGATACGGTAGAAAATATTAATGAGGTGAGATTAGTTGATTTAAATAATGAAGCAAATGTTTTGCTTTCTCCTAGAATTACAGCACATGATTTTGATTTAGCTTTTCAAATAAAATATCTTAGAAAACTTGGAAAAATAGGTAATGTTATGCTAATTGCGATACCTCAAAATAAAAAAGTGGATTACTTAACTATCCAATCAATTTTAAGAAAATTGGTAGCACAAGACATACAAGGGTCGTAAGCTCTTATTATTTTTTCAGCATCTAACTTAAGTTCATCTTGTTCTTTTGAAATATTTTCATTAAAATATTTTTTTAAGTCATTTTCTATATTTATTTGATTTTGGGATGTTGGAACTATAACGTCGTAATCTGTTATCATTCCGGTACCGTCAACTTTAGCCATATGATACAAAATTCCACGAGGTGCTTCTATTACTCCAACGCCAACGCCTTCTTTGGCAGGGTTTCTTATAGGTTTTTCATCTACTATATTTATAGTTTTTAATATATCTAGGGCTTCATCCACGCATTGTAAAATTTCAATGGCCTGTGCTAAGTTATTATGATATACATTATTTGAAGGAAATAAATTTAAATACTCCTCAACATCATTTTTAGTTCGTGTATTTAGTAAGTCTTTATTAAAATTCATACGTGCCAAAGACCCTACTAAGTAATCTTCGTGCACATCAGAAAAAACATAACCTTTTGATTGGGAGTAAGGAATAACAACATCTTTTAAAAAATCATGAAACTGTTCTTCGGGCACCTTTTTGCCACTAGTATTAACAATTAGACCTTCTAAAAAATCGTACGAAGAATCATTTCGCAAACACAAATAATCGGAATTTCTAATTAAACTTGCATTATATTCAGCAAAAGTTTTTATACCTCTAATTACCTTTGGCCTAATTGCCTCTAAATCATCTATAAGTTTTGCAAATTTAGTACTGTCGGGAAGTTTTAAAAACCCGCCGGGTGTTGGATAAGGTGCGTGAATTGCAGCACCTATAATAACATCGGTAATATCACTTCCTACTTTTTTTATATCAAAAGAGTCATGTAAAAGTTGGTGTCCTTTATCATTATGATCTTCCGGTATGTCTAAAATTGAATCAATTCCTAAAATGTCTGGTAGCACAAAAAAGTATAAGTGAAGAGCATGGTCTCGTATCATTAAACCGTCATAGGCTAAACGCCTTAGAATTTTGGTTTGATCCGTAACTTGAATTCCTTGAGATTTTTCTATGGCCTCAATAGAGGCAAAAAGATGAGCAACTGAACAAGTTCCACATATTCTAGATAAAAAAGAAGGTCCTGTAATAAAGGGCTTTCCTTTAACTGCGTCTGTATAAAATCGTTTATAATCTTTTATAATAAACTTTAAATCCACCACTTTATCATCTATAATTTTAACTTCAAGACCGGCAGTTCCTTCTATTTTGGTAATATTATCTATAGTAATATCTCCATTATGCATAATATATTAGTGTACAATTTGAAACTGCTTTAAATACTTTGTAAGTATATCCATAAATCCGGTAACACTCATAGGGCAACCCTCTACCCCATCATCTATTTTAATTACCTCATCTAATTTACGGACTTTATCACTATAATCAAAATGACTTAAATACCATTTTATGGTTTCATTTATTTGGGCATCGGTAAATTCATTTCTACTTGCAGAGGGCATTCCTGTGCAAGCACAGGCTCCAATTGCAACTACATATTTTGCATTTTCTCTTATTTTTTTTACTTCATCCTCTTGTTTTCTACTAGAAATGGCTCCTTCAATAAATGCAACATCTAAATTTTCTAGAGAATTTTTTGTTTTAAGTACCTTTAAATGTCTAAATTCAACTAGTTTTTTCCATTCATCTAAATGAGTGTTAAGAAGCTCCGTAAATAATATAGTGCTGTCTTCACAGCAAGTAAAAGAAAACCAACCTACAACAAGCTTTTTTGGAATTTCTATGTTTTGGGAATTTGTATCTGACATATTTTTATTTAGTTATATAATTGATTATATAATTAATTATATAATAACAAAATGTGTTTAGCGTTTCCCGGAAAAGTTATAAAAATTGAAGGCCGACTTGCAACCGTAAAATATCCAGAAGAAGAAAGACAAGCTATGATAGGCGAAAAAAATGTAAAAGTTGGAGATACAGTTTTGGTTCAAATGGGTATTATTATTCAAATAATCACAAAAAAACAAGCAAAAGATAAACAAGATGCTTGGTATAAAAAATAAGTAATATGAAGATATCACTATATATGGCCATTTCTGCAAATGGTTTTATTACTAAAGGTAAAAGTAATTATGATTGGGTATCCGAGGAGGACTGGGATCAGTTTTATAGTTATATAAAAAAGAATGATGCGGTTATAATGGGTAGAAAAACTATGGAACAGTTCGGGGAGAATGAATTTCCTATAAAAAAAGTTTTTAATATTGTATTAAGCGCTAATAAAAAACTTCATAAAAATACTAAAGATCTAGTAATAATGAAAGGTACCCCACAGAATATAGTGTCTTTTGCAAATATAAAAGGATTTGAGAAGTTATTAATTATTGGTGGAGAGAATATAAATGGACAATTTTTAAAAGCTAACTTAGTAAATGAAATAGTTTTAAGCGTCCACCCAATAATTATTAAAAAAGGACTAACTCTATTTGGAAAAAATATTAAAGGAGTTAGGTTGAATTTAATAAATAGCAAAAACATAAATAACGAACTCGTACAAATTAGATATAAAGTAATTAATTAAAAGCAAAAAGAGTGGATTGTACACAAACGTACATTTTAGTACAACCCCCCGGCCTTTTTAACAACTATGTAAGTTTAATTACCTCCTTTGCTTTTTCAAGAGCTAACCTTGAATTTTCCATTCATTGGTCATATTCATGGATGGGGCCTTGCAGATATTATACTCGAATAATAATCTAATATAACCTATGTTGGGAAGATGCTATAAAGGCGTCAAGAAATTGAATAATTAACTCTATAGAATTAAAATTGTTATATGAATAAAAATAAAAGGCCTAGTTGGGATCATTTTGGGTTTACCCAAGCGTTAATATATTTACTCAAACCCCGGGGGTTTGAGAAAGCTTTAATAAAAACACATAATAGGCCTCTTTATAATTTTATATATAGAAAAAGGAGTTATATAATACATTTATGAATAAATACCATAAAATAATTCTCGAAAAAATTAAAAAAGCAGAAAAAAAAGATAGCAATCACCCACATGGAGCTCGCTATGTGGGAACAACTCATAATTACTATAATGTTCCAACTCCTGAAAGGAGTGTAATTATAAAAGAATTTGTAAAAGCAAATAATCTTAATTTTAAAGAATACATAGATTTGATATATTCACTAAATAATGGTAAATCGTACGAAGAAATAGTAAGTGCGGTAAGCATTATTTATTCATACCCCATGTATATAGAACAAATTAAAATTAAAGACATTAACTCATGGCTTAAAAATTTAGTGGGGTGGGCAGAAGTAGATACCCTATGCGCAGGTATTTTTGATTCCAAAATGATCTTAAAAAATTTGGATAATTGGTATAAATTTTTAATCAACTTATCAAAAAGTAAAAACATAAACAAAAGAAGAGCTAGTTTAGTTTTGTTAATAAAACCTATACGAGAAATACATAGTGAAGAGCTAAGTAATTTAGCATTTTTAAATATAAACACACTAAAACATGAAAAGCATATACTAATTACCAAAGCAATATCTTGGATATTAAGAGAAATGACAAAAAATTACAGAAATGAAGTAATAGATTATTTAAAAAACAACAAACAAACATTACCTGCTATTGCAGTTAGAGAAACAAATAATAAGTTGAAAACAGGACGAAAATAAAAAAGGAGAGGTCCTTTAGGGGTACTCCCTCAAGGGAGTACCCCTTTTTGTAAAAAGTATAAAATATGGAAAAATATATATCTAGGGCTGGAGAAAAACTAGAATACGCAATAAATAAATGGGGTATAGAAGTTAAAAACAAAGTATATGCGGATTTTGGGTGTAATAAGGGAGGATTTACCGGCTATTTATTAAAAAAAGGAGCTAAAAAAATATATGCTGTAGATACCGGGTACGGTATGTTTGACTGGAACTTAAGAAATAACCCAAGTGTTGTTGTAATGGAACGCACAAATGCTCTACATATTACTTTGCCTGAAAAAATGGATATCATTGTAATAGATGTGGGCTGGACGCCTCAAAGGCTAATTATACCTAATGCCTTAAAAAATTTAAAAAATAATGGAATTATAATTTCTTTAATAAAGCCTCACTACGAAGCAAGTGCATTAAAAAAAGAAAGGAATATTCATAAAGGAAAATTAGATGAAGCTGAGGTAGAAAATATTGTTTCAGTAATTAATAAACAACTGATAGAACAAAATAATATTATAATTAAAGAAACAATACAATCCCCTATTAAAGGTAATAAAGCGGGAAATATAGAGTATATAGACTTAATAAAAGTAGCTTAATTTTTTTTAATCCTGTATTGTAGTACCTTTATATGGTTTATTTGCAAGTATATTTTCTAAATTTTCAAAATCCCGACCATTTGCAATAATAACTTTTAATTTATTTTCTTTAGATACTTTAGAAGCAACTGGGTCAAAAGGTGTGTTTAAGCCAGGCTCCCAAACATTTCCAACCACTTTAATAAAGTCACTCCAATTTATATTAACTAGTTTTTTAGCATCACTATTTTTATTTGGATCTTTATCATAGGCATAATCTATATTACTTAAATTAATTATCAAATTGCAATTAAACCTAACAGCAAGAAGAGTAGCAATATAATCGGTAGAATTTCCGGGTCTGTACCCAGCAGCTACCATTAAACTATTATTTAGCAAATAATCTTCTATTTTTTCTGGTGTATTTGGGTTATCTGTAATAACAGGATAAGAATAATCTCTAAAAATAGTTCTAATTAAATGTGCATTTAATCGAGTTGTATGAATTCCAAGCCAGTCTTGATCATCTTTTGTAATATCAGTAACCTGTCTTGCCGCATCCACATATTTTCTACTTATTTTTCCACCACCTGCTATAATTATAAACTTAAAACCTTGTTCTATTTTTTTTATTATTACATTTTTAAAATTTTTTAAAAAAACAGAATCTATTTCATCAGGAACAATCAGAGAACCACCTAGAGAAATAACAACAGGAGAATTTTGCATATAAATAAAATAAATTCCAACTTATACCAATTTACAGTATATTAATAACTTTAAAAGTATTTATTCAAAAATAAGTTTTTGAGGGTTTAGTGAAATAAGCTCTAAAAATAAATCTACGTGGGATTGTATTTGAGGATGTGTATTTTTTAAAGATGCCATCTTAACTTTAAATATATCTTTAAAACCAACATAATCAGAATCTATTTTTGTAACATATTCTAAACCTACACTATCAACTGCATTGCCTGAAAGTATGTTAGCATAATATCTAAATTTAATATGTTCTGGAGTATTTGGAGCCTTTACTATATAAGATACTCTACCAGAAGGGTACTTATGATCTACCAAAATATTTTGTATTTTATTTAATTTTTCTTGTATTTTATATTCCATATCTGCTATACAATGGTATACCTACATATTAACACATATTTAATATGTATCAAGTGTGGGATTTTAGAGTATATAAAATATAAAGAGCAATCCCAGCACTAACTGACACGTTTAGAGAATTGTTTTCTCCATACATAGGAATATACAGTATTTTTTCACTTTTTTCTAAAAATTCTTTACTAACGCCTTCTACTTCATTACCCAAAACAAGGGCATAAGGGGTTTTTATAGAATTATTAGTTAGTGAAAATAAGTCTATACCAGCCCTTAGATCATTTTCAAGGGAATATATACAAATATCGGATTTTTTCAGAAAATTTAGAGTTTGTTTTGTAGTTTTAAAATATTTATAATCTACGTAAGAAAAAGTTCTAACTGCGCTCTTTTTTATTTTATTTTCTTGCTTTTCTATAGCATATTCGGGTCGTGTATCATTTGTAATCCTTGGGTAAGGAGAAATACCCTGCAAAATTAAACTCATATTCAAAGAATCTGCTAATCTAAATAAAGAGCCAATGTTATAAGCAGACCTTATATTGTTTGCAACAATGTAATTCATACATCAAGTTTAGTCTAAAGCAAAATCGTTGGTTCTACCTTTTCCCATTTATCAAAATTATCAAGTATACTCCAAGGATAAAAATACTTCTGTTCAGGAATATTGTTTATAGAATTAGAATAATATAAATACTGAGAAGGATGTAAAATAAAAACCGCAGGCGTTTCTTCTGAAAAAACACTTTGGAAAATATTATAGTGAACTTTTCTATCTTCAAGCTCTACTGTTTCTCTTCCTTCCTCAAGTGATTTATCAATTCTAATTGCCGAAGAATTTGAAAAATTTAAACCCGTGGAATTTTGAGTACTATGCCAAAAAACAAAGCGATCAGGATCAAGCCCATATTCTTGTGCAAGTAAAACCATATCATATTTAGTATCACGTATTTTTACAATATAATCCTTAGAAGAAAGAGCTTTAATTTCTACATCGTGATCACTACTTGATTCTATTTGTTTTTTTATGTTTTGCGCAATTAGCCTTGCTTCGTTGACATTGGGAATTACCAAAACCAAATCCTTTTTTATATCCAGCGTATCTCCACTATTACCCATAGGTCTTTCGTAAGAGTCCGACTGTGCCCAAGTACTAGAAAAAGGTCCAAAAGGACATTCTGCATCCTGGTACTCTTGATTTTTTATTATTTCATCGTAATTGATCATATTTACTATACTTTTTCTAGTATCTTTATCTAAATAGTCCTTTTTAGTGTCGAAAACAAGTAAATAACTTCTACCATAAAAAACATACTTTTTGGCATTAAATCCACTAATATCTTCTTTTTTATTAAAAAGCATACTGCCGATCTCTTTTATTTTGGCAGCAACGCGTATATAATCTTCATTTTCATAAAATCTAAAATTAAGCTTTTTATAAGGATATTTACCACTCCTAGTTACTAAAACAACCTCTTCAATACGTGTTCGGTCTTTTGTTACTCTTACTATTCTATAATCTCCCGAACCTACAGATATAAGCTTACTATTTTGATCCTGCAAATGAGATGGTAAAATACCAATTGCAAGTACCGATAAAAAGGGGCTGTATTTGTTAGGCAAACTAAAACGCACTTTATAGTCATCTACCTTATCAGAAGAAACTTCACGCAAGTTTGGAGATAGGGAGGCAGTATATAAAACATCATCGGCCATTATAGGAAAGCCGTCTTGCCAGTATTGATTTTGTTTAAGTTCAATTACGTAAGTAAGGCCATCATCACTTACAGTGTAATTTTTTAATAAGTCATATTTAATTTCGCCTGTAAAAGGGTTAACATTCACAAGCTTTCTAAAAACAAGGTTCGAAACTATTTTTTCCGAGTCCGTTTGTACTTCATTAGGAATAAAACTTTCAGGCTGGCCAATTAAACCATGAGTCCATGAACTTATAGGTAAAAATGACAAAATAAATAAATATAAATAAACAAAATAAGAAGTAAACATAGTTATTGATACAATTATAGTATTACAAAGGTTTAAAAGCTATATTAAAGCTCTAAAAAGGGAGAAAACACAAAAGACTATTACAAGTAATATAGTAAAACGATGCAATATCTTCTCAGACCCCCTTCTGGTTGTTTGAAATGCCCCTCCTCCAAAAACTGTGGAAAGACCACTACTTTTTGCCTGTATCATAACCAATGCCACAATTACACTGGACAAGACTATCTGTATTGAATTTAAAATAATATTATTTGCCATTTATTCCTTTATAACTTTCGATTTAAACACCCAATTTAAAATTTTCGTAAATATTACCACAAAAAGTGCGGAAATCACATACGTTAAAGGAGATACCACATTTGTTTCAGGTATTATTAAAAAATCACTAGTAAACCCTGGAAACAAAAAATCATGTACCACAAAGCCTTGTATAATTTCAGTTGTTAAATAAAAAACAAGAACTGTAATAACCCAGCTAAATAAACCAAAAGTTAAAAAATTTATAGGGAGAAGTAATATTTTTAAAATAGGTTTTAAAAATTTATCTAATAATGTTAAAACACCTGCCGCAAGTAATATTTGCTCGAATTTACCAACAAGCTCCACTGATGGTAGATACTGCCATGCAAAAATAAAGGCTAAAAGATTAATAAAGAATGATTTTAGCAGGGATTTCATACTTTAATTATAATAATAAATTTTTAATTGTGGTATAAATTAATTTTAGATTACACTAAAGCAATAAACAATAACCAAAACGTCATATATCTAATAAAAATCGGCCTTTCTGTTTATTTTTCTAAGTTTTCTGTTATACCCAACTCCAAACCTATGAACTTCATCTCTGCCTTTAATTAAAGCCTTTAATCCCAAATCACTTAATGGTAACTCTATTTTTACGTATTTTTCATCTTTTTTTAAAAAAATAGTTTCTTGTTTTTTTGCAAGAGATATTACAGGAATACCAAAGCGTTTAATAGGTGTTAAAACAGACGAAAGCTGCCCCTTTCCACCGTCTATTACTATTAAGTCAGGCTTGCCCCAAGAATTTATATAATCCATTCTTCTTTCTAACATTTCTGACATAGCTTTAAAATCATTTTGAACAGACTGTTTTTTAATTTTGAACTTTCTATAAAATTTTTTACTATAGTCTCCTCCAATTAAAGTAATCATAGAACCTACAATTATGCTTTCACCTAAATTCGAAATATCATAAAATTCAATTCTAAAGTTTGGTAAAACACTTTTATTATAATTTTTTTGAATAAGCAATTTTTTCAAATCTAAAAAATAATAAGCAAGAATATTAATAAGGGAGTCAATACCACGCGTATCTCCGTTTAAATCTTTAATATTTTCAAGCAATTCCTCAGATGATAAATATTTTTGACTAAGGTATTCATAATAATTAAGTTTATCTCTTAATAAAGCAGCCTCTTCATATTTAAGTCCTTTAGATAAACTTTTCATATCGTTTCTCATATTCTTTAATATACTTAAGTACTTTCCACTTAAAATTTTTTTTATTATGTCAATATTTGAATTATTAATTTTTGTTTGCAAAAGGCCTTGGCAGGGTGAGGGACACAGTCCTATATGACCATACAAACAGGGCCTACCTAATTTTGCATATCTTTTAAACTTAGTTTCGTTACAATTTCTATAGGGAAAAAGTTTTCTAAGATCACGTAGAACTAAATTAATTGCTTTTCCTTGCGGATATGGGCCAAAATAACTTGCAACGCCTTCTTTTTTGCGTGAAGTAGAAATTTTATAAGAACCGTCTATAGCAATACCCTTTAATTTACTAGGTGTACTTTTTTTTATTTCTATATATTTATAATTCTTATCATCTTTTAAATTAATATTATATTTGGGACGATACTTTTTTATAAGATTCGATTCTAAAACTAAAGCTTCTAGCTCGGTATTTACTAAAAAATACTTTATATTGGTAGCAATACTTACCATTTTGCAAGTTTTTGGCTGTATTGATAATATGTTTTTATCAATATAAGATTTTAAACGAGATTTTAACTTAATAGCCTTACCTACATAAATTACTTCCCTTTTTTTATTAAAAAAAATATATACTCCAGGTTTTTGAGGTGCCTTGTTTACTTTGGAAATAATAATTTTAGAAATATTCATATTTAGAATTATATCATTTGTAACAATCTATTTTATTTTAGGTTATTAATTTAATTTATACCTTTATCCTATATAATAACTTTATGAAATATTTGATAATAATAGCGTTATTACTCGTAACATTTGTAAATTGTGACAACAAGGTACATGCAGATATCACATATACTACATATCATACAGTACAGTACTTTTTAAATGATAGGGGCGAAACAGAGGTTATTCATAATATTAAAGTAAATATAAAAGATAAATTCAATGGGGTTAAAAAAATAACTTTTAAAGAACCAGTATCAGACATAAATAACCTAAATCTTACAGTTGGAAATTATAATATTTTTAACGATAACAACTATGTAAGTGTAGAGTTTGAAGACTCAGTAATTGGCCCATATACTTTAGATATTGAATACACCTACAACACAAAAACCCTTTTTGAAAAAATAGGGTCAACTTATCTTTTAAACGTACCAAAAATAGAAAAGGATGATGAAATAGAGGGTTTTGACCTAAAAATATACATTTCAAAAGGTTTTAAAATAAATACTCATATTCAAAATATAAATAGTGACGAAAAGGGTGATTTTATTGTTTTAAGTAAAGAAGATTTAAGAGAATCCGGAAATACTATTACACTTGGAGAAGAAATGTTTTACGAAGTAGAAATTGAAAATGTTATTGATAAAAATAAAAATTATATTGATACAATACCTAATATACCGGGAAGACAGGAGGTAGTAATTAGTAGTATAAGCAAAAAACCAACATATAGTATAATTGATAAAGATAAAAATGTTTTATTTTATTACCCATTCACAAAAAACACAGAAGTAGTGAAAATAAATTATTTAGTTAGAATTTATGGAAACAAGTCACCTTTTTTAGAAAAAAATACAAATTACCTTACAAAACCTGTAAAAAATTGGGACCATACTAAAGGACTCCCAAATTACTATATTACGAATTATGACAATAAAAATAAAAAAACTGATCAAAAAGCAAAAGATGCTTACAATTATGTAATAAATTATTTAACATATGATGATAACAAGATTAATTATAATTTTATTGATAGAATAGGTGCCGAAAAAATAAACGAGAATAATAATAAGAATGCTGTTTGTCTAGAATATTCAGATTTATTAATATCTTTTTTAAGAGGACTTGGGGTACCGGCGAGAGAAGTAAATGGTATAACCGTAAAAAAAGATGTTGAGCAAGACATATCGCAACTACATTCATGGGTAGAATATTTAAACGGTAACGAATGGACCCAAGTAGACCCCACCTGGGAGGACACCTCTAATCAAAACTTTTTTAGTAATTTTGATTTATATCATATTAATCTTTTAAGACGTGGTGATAACTCAGAATCACCCTTACTCTCAGGCAGTTATAGTTCAGATAAAACACCTGAAAAAATAAATGTAAAAATTTTACCTGAAAAAATAGAAACACATGACCTAGAATTAAAAATATTACCACTTAACATTTTAACCATAGTAAAAAACGAAAATCCTACCTATATTAGCAGTAATAAAGTTAGCTTCAAACCCTATTCTATAAGTCTAGTAAAATCAGATAAAAATGATAAAAATGATATTCAAAGAAATTTTAAATTTCTAAATATTAAATGGAAAAAAGCTTTATGGATAGAAATGCTCCCATTTCCAAATAATTCTACAATAATATTTTTAGCTCTTTCTCCCATAATATTTTTTATAATTCACTTTATTCTAGTAAGATACAAAAAAGATACAAAGAAAAGAAAAAAAGTAAGAAGTATTATATAAAATTAAAAATTGTAGTAGTAGTTTGTTATTTATATATAATAAAGCTCTCTAAGTGCAAGACCAGTTTTAGATTTTTTAGACTTTATAATATTATCGCTGCTTCCGGAATATATAACACTACCGCCTTGGGCACCTCCGTTAGGACCTAAATCAATAATATAATCTGAAGATTTTATAAGATCAAGATTATGCTCAATAACCAACACCGTATTTCCCCTGGCTACAAGTTTTTTAAGTATAGCAATAAGTCTTTCTAAGTCTGCAAAATGTAAGCCAGTGGTTGGTTCATCTAAAATGTAAAATGTATGTCCTCTAGACAATTTACTTAGTTCACTTGCAAGTTTAACACGCTGGGCTTCACCCCCAGACAGGGTGGGGGCAGGCTGACCTAATCGTATATAACCAAGCCCAACCTCACTGAGTGTTCTAAGTTTACGTTCAATTGAAGGAATAGTAAAAAAAAACGACAAGGCCTCGTCAACTGTTAATTCAAGAACCTCAGCTATATTTTTATCTTTATAGTAAACATCAAGCACTTCACTGGTATATCTTTTTCCTTCGCAAACCTCACAATCAACATACACATCGGGCATAAATTGCATTTCTATTTTAATTTGTCCTTCTCCTTTACAAGCTTCGCATCTACCACCTTTAACATTAAATGAAAATCTACCAGGAGTATATCCTCTAATTCTAGCCTCTTTAGTTTGGGCAAATACTTTTCTAATTTCATCAAATGCCTTAGTGTAAGTTGCTGGATTACTTCTTGGAGTTCTACCTATTGGAGATTGATCTATATTTAAAACTTTATCTATATGTTCGTAGCCAATTAATCCATCAAAAGGCTGTGCAGGCTCGCTATTTTTTAAGCCTAGTTCATTTCTTAGTCCACGAAGCAATGTTTCATTTACTAAAGTAGACTTTCCACTACCACTAACACCTGTAACACAGGTTAGAGTATTTAAGGGTATGCTTACGTCAATATTTTTTAAATTATGTCCTCTAGCTCCATGAATTTCTAAATAAGAATTTTTTGTTTTTCTGTATTTTAATAAATTCTTTTTATCTTCTTTAGTTAAAAAACCTTCTGGGTCAACTCTTTTTTTTCCTGATAAATACTGTCCGGTTAAAGAATTTTTATTACTCATTAGCTCTTCAGGTGTTCCAAAGGCCATTACATTACCACCAAATTCCCCAGCCCCTGGTCCAAAATCTATAATATAATCACTTTCAAGCATTGTATTTGCATCGTGTTCTACAACAAGTACTGTGTTTCCTAAAGATTTGAGTTCTTTTAAAGTAGTTATTAGTCTATTATGATCAACTGGGTGTAACCCAATAGAGGGTTCGTCTAAAACATATAATACTCCAGATAATCCACTTCCAATTTGACTTGCCAGCCGTATTCTTTGAGCTTCTCCACCGGCCAAAGTGCTGCTAGTTCTATCAATGGTTAAATAATCAAGACCAACATCAATTAAAAATTTTAAACGAGATGAAACTTCTTTTAAGATAGGCTTTCCTATTTCTGCTTCTCTTTTGGTAAGAGAATATTTGGAGAAGGTATTCTCTTGATTTCTTAAACCTTCTATCCAGTCAAAAGTATCTTTTATTGGTAAAGATGTTATTTCTGCAATATTTAAGTGATCTATTTTTACAAACAAGGCAGAATCTTTAAGTCTAGCACCTTTGCATAGAAAACATGTCTTTTTTATCATAAATTTTTCAAGCTCACTTTTAACATAGTCGCTATCTGTTTCACTATATCTTCTTTCTAGGTCAGAAATTATACCATCCCATTCAAACTCAAAAGAAACAATTTTGCCGCTACTATTGGGCCCGGTTACTTTATATTTTCTTTTTTTAAACTTTAAAGTATTATCATAAGAAACAGGTTTTTCACTGAAACCATATAATAAAATATTTAGTTGCTCATCACTCATATTATTTATAGGTTTATTTAGTTTTATATTTTCAGTATTGGCCACAGCTTCAATTTTTCGTTTATACCAGGTTTCTTTTTCGGCTATATTACCTAATGGGAATATTCCTCCCTCCATTACAGATAAATCTTTATTTAAAATATACTCAATATCTATTTCTAAAACGGTACCTAAACCATTACACTCACTACAAGCACCATAGGGAGTATTAAAAGAAAATAACCGGGGCTCTATTTCTGGAAAATCAATATCAGTATCTTCAAAAGCAAAATTCTCTGAAAAAATTGTATCTGTAAGATCTGTTGAATTTTCTGGAAACTCATTTAAAAAATCTTCAACTTTGCTAAAAATTACAATACCATTTGAAAGCTTTAACGATGACTCAACTGACTGAAACAATCTAGAGTGAAACTCTTTCAACATGTCAGGGTTTTCAAGAGTTGTTTTGCCAAATACTATTCGATCTACAATAACATCTATATCATGTTTATTTGTTTTTATTAAAGTAATTGAATTTTTAAGGTCATATATTTTTTTGTCAATTCTAGCCCTAGAATAACCCTGCTTAAACAGGTTATCTAAAAGTTTTCCATATTCACCTTTACGACCCCTAACAACAGGAGACATAATTAGTGCCCTAACTCCTTTAGATTTAATATCTTTATCCTCTTTTAAAATTTCTAAAATGGAATTTGTTATTTCTTCGGGACTTTGTCTTTTTATTTCTTTACCTGTTTTTGGATCATAAATTCGACCAATTCTTGCAAATAAAACTCTAAGATAATCATATATTTCAGTTACAGTACCTACTGTACTGCGAGGGTTGTGTGACGTTGTTTTTTGATCAATTGCAATTGCGGGAGATAAACCTTCAATATACTCTACATCGGGTTTATTCATAACACCTAAAAATTGTCTGGCATAACTGCTTAACGATTCTACATACCTACGTTGACCTTCAGCATAAATTGTATCCATGGCTAAACTAGATTTACCACTTCCACTAACACCTGTAAAAACAACAAGTTTATTTTTGGGAATATCTATATCTATATTTTTTAAATTATGCTCTCTGGCACCTCTTATTTTTATAAAATCCTGCATATTTTTTGCTAACTTAAGAACTTATGAACAAAAGAACCAATGAACAAATAGTAAAATATATACTTTTTTCTAGTCACTATGTTCTTCGGTTCTTTAGTTCCTCTGTTACAACTGAATGATTATATCATAAATACTAGTTTTGGGTATTATTTGGTTTAATTATATTTAAGTAAGCTTTTAAAATTTTAAAAAAAGGTGTTAGAATTCAATAGCAATCTTTAATTACTAATGTAAAATGGGTATGCAGCAAATAAAAGAGTCCGAAAAACAAATAGACCTAACAATGTTTGATTTTCTATTCAATACCTTAGATGGAAATAAAGAAGGTCAAGAAAAAGGAAACGCTCCTAGAGTATGTATTTTTGCAGGAATAAGTCAGGATACTTTTTTTATTGAGTGTATATACCAAGAAATATATGGTTTGGGCATCACCTCGTATAAAACATGGAAAACAAGAACTCCGAAAATGACTACACAGTCTCACGGTATTAGAATAGAAAAAAACGAAGATTGCTTAGAGTCCTTGTATCAAAACACTACGGGAGAATCATATATACCACAAAATATAGATGCCTTGTGTATAGTTGAACTAGCAATAAAATACATAGAAAATCCAAATACAGAAGAAGGACTTGAGGCGTTTGACAAAATCACCGACGCTCTGAGAAAAATAACACAGGCAGAATTATAAACAATTAAAATACTTTGACATATCATATTATAATACTACTATAAGCCTAAGTACCAAATTGAGTATTTAAATAAATATTACAAAGGGAATATATCACGAAAATTCTGAAGTAATATCCCATATATATGAGGATTACCTGGATTTTGAAAATATGGGTCCTGAAACTGTAATTGATACTCTTAAAAATACGGTAGACGATGCTATACAACGGTATATAGTAAGAGGAGCCGGAGAGGTTATAACAAGCGAGGAGCCCGAAGAGGATATACGGGTAATACAATTTCCCAACAAAAGTGAAATGGGTTGTGTAGGAAATCAAGTATATGTAAGAGATCCTCTGGGACAGGAATGGGGAATATACAAACTAAGGTATAATAACGGAAAAGAAGAAGCATGTACCTGGGAGCGTAGAATAAATAAAGAAGAAACCAGAAACTGCAGGTTGTCTGTTAATGAAACACTCAAGAAAATTTTAGCATTTGTGGAAGAGCTAGAACAATTATATTATTAGCACAAATCATAACTAACTATTACTCTTTAACTCTTTTATTTTGTCTCGTATAACACTAGCTTTTTCAAACTGAAGATTTGAAGCCATCTCCTTCATCTGATTTTCTAATCTTTTTATAACATCTTTTTGTTCTTTTTTAGAAAGTGTTCTAAATTCAAAGTCCTCCATCTGCATATCTTCAGCAATATTTTTGGTATCTTTTACTAGACTTTCTCTTATTTTATTATCTTCACTAATTTCGCGTTCTATTATTACTTCGCGAAAAGGCTTATATATAGAAGAAGGAGATATATTATGTTCTTTATTGTACTTAATTTGTATTTTTCTTCTTCTTGCAACTTCTTTTATAGCTCTTTTCATACTATCTGTTTTCTTGTCAGCATACATAATAACATGACCATCAATATGTCTAGCAGCTCTACCCATAGTTTGGATTAATGATTTATCACTTCTTAAAAAACCTTCTTTATCCGCATCTAAAATTGCAACAAGACTTACCTCAGGTAAATCCAAACCCTCTCTTAATAAATTGATTCCCACCAAAACATCAAAATTCCCACGTCGTAATTTGTCAAGAATATCAGACCTATCTAAAGTTTCAATATCACTATGTAAATAAGCCACCTTAATATTTTTTTCAGCTAAATAGTCGGATAAATCCTCAGCCATTCTTTTGGTTAGTGTAGTAACTAAAACCCTCTGCCCCTTTTTAGTTGTTTCTTCAATATTTCTAAGTAAGTCAGGTATTTGATTCATAGTTGGTTTAATTTGTATCTCCGGATCAATTAGCCCTGTGGGACGCACAATTAATTCAACAATTCCATTTTTTTTATCATCAACCTTTGCCTTATTTAACTCATATTCCGATGGGGTTGCGGAGGTATATATAATATTTTCCCCGGTTCTTCTCAAAAACTCATCAAAACGTAAAGGTCTATTATCAAGAGCCGAAGGCAATCTAAAACCATAATTAACTAAATTTTCTTTTCTACTTCTATCTCCTGCATACATTCCACCAATTTGAGGAATTGTAATATGAGATTCATCTATAATTAATAAATAATCTTTAGGAAAGTAATCCATTAAGGTAAATGGGGCATCTCCTGGTTTTCTACCATCAAAATATCTAGAGTAATTTTCGATACCAGAACAATAACCTATTTCTTGTATCATTTCTAAATCGTAGTTTGTTCTCTGTTCCATTCTGTAAGCTTCTACAAACTTTTTTTCTTTCTTTAGCTCTTTTAGCCTAATTTCCAAGTCTTTTTTTATATGTTCAATACCATATTCTCTACGCTCATCTGCAGTAATGTAATGTTTTGCGGGGTATAAGGTAAAAAAATCTAATTCTTCATAAATTTCTCCAGTTAAAGGGTCCATTATATAAATATCAGTAAGTTTATCTTCTAAAAAATTTAGTCTTATAATATTTTTTTCATAACTAGGGTGAATATCCACACTATCACCTTTAACTCTATAACTAGATCTTTGCAAATCTAAATCGTTTCTAGTGTATTGAATTTCAGACAATCTATAAAATAAATCTTGTCTACGTAAAGTCATTCCTTTTAATATTTCAATAATATTTCTAGCATACTCAATAGGAGATCCCAAATTGTAAATACAGCTAACAGAAGAAACTACTATTACATCTCTTCTAGTACTAAGAGATGTAGTGGCAGACAACCTAAGTCTATCAATTTCTTGATTCCTATCTGCTTCTTTTTCTATATAGGTGTCTGTAGAAGGAATATAACTTTCCGGTTGATAATAATCATAATAGCTTACAAAATATTCGACAGCATTTTTAGGAAAAAAATCTCTAAATTCTTGAAAAAGTTGACCTGCTAAGGTTTTATTATGAGAAATAATCAATGCTGGTCGTTGTACTTTTTGGATTACATTGGCTACAGTAAATGTTTTTCCACTCCCTGTAACACCTAACAATACAGTGTTGGTTACTCCCTTATTTATATTTTGTACCAACTGGTTAATTGCACCAGGTTGGTCTCCAGAAGGAACATAAGGACTATTAAGTTTAAAAATCGGCTCAGAATTCTTCATATTAAAACGAGCCCACAATAATAATCATATAAATTTATAGCGTTAAATTAGAAGTAAGAGTTACTAATACTTACGAATTAAACCCTTTACAACACCTTGTATTATACAATGTTGAGGATAAATTGGCTCCATGGTGGAATTTGCAGGAACTAGCTTTATTTTTCCATTCTCTTTATAAAAACGTTTTAAGGTGGCAAATTCACCATCAATTAAAGCTACAACTATTTGCCCATTTTCAGCAGTATCTTGTTGCTCAATAATAACGTGATCACCGCTATGAATTCCGTCTTCAATCATAGAATCCCCCTTTACTTGCAAAACAAAATTTCGTTTTTTAGCACTAACCATATTAGGAGATACTAAAATAGACTGATCATTTTGTTCAATAGCCTCAATGGGTTTTCCCGCGGCAATTTTTCCAACCACTGGAAGTTCAATTGCTTCTAGAGCCCCTGAAACAAAAGCATCTAATACTTCAATTCCTCTAACTTGACCTTCAAAACGTCTAATTACTCCTTTTTTTTCTAAAGACTGTAAATGTTCGTGGACTGTTGCCAAAGAAGACAAACCCATAGCCTCTGCTATTTCTGTTAATGTAGGAGCATACCCAAACATTTGAATGTACTGGTTTAAATAATCAATTAGCTCTTTTTGTCTTTTATATAATGTGACAGGCATATCTTATAATTTTTTAAAAAAAGGTGAATTGTGATATATTTCTAATATTAACAATTTACTTTTTTTGGGTTTAATTTGGTAATTTATATACAAATTATACCCGAAACAAAAAATATAGCAATGCCAATTACAGGACATACTTTTCGAGAAAAAGAAATAGATGAAATACTATACAATGGAGAACTCTTCAATCTAAAAGCTTATTCAGAAGAAGATTTTAGAAAAGGTAATTATGCGACAGTAATCGGAATACTTAGAATGGGTTCTTTATACAACCCTGATTTAGTTGAAAATATAACAAATACCGCCACACATGCAAATTTTGAAAAAGATCAGGATTTTGTAATATTTAGAAGGGTTTCAGGCACATAAAATACAAACAACAAGCAAAACAAGATTGCACAATTATACTTTTTCTTATATTCTTTCTTAGTGAAACCAACAAAAAAAAGAACTTCAAAAGATTACGGCAGACTATTTTTAAATGGTTTTCTAATGGGGTCTGCTGATATAGTACCAGGAGTTTCAGGAGGAACTATGGCTTTTATATTAGGCATTTATGAAGAGCTAGTTCATTCAATATCTCAAATTAATAAAAAACTTATTCAAAATTTATTAAATTTAAAGATAAAAGAAATATTTAAAACCTTCCCCTGGCCCTTTTTGCTTGCGTTAGGATCAGGAATAATTACTGCTATTGCTCTATTATCACACACACTAGAATGGCTTTTAGAAAACCAACCTATATATGTTTGGTCGTTTTTTCTGGGATTAGTTATTGCATCAATACCCACTATAACTAATGGAATAAAAGTTTGGACTATATCAAAAATAATACTCTTTATTATCGGTACATTGGTAGCCTATATTTTGATTGGTCTAACACCTGCAACTACACCTAATAGCCCTTTTTTCATTTTCTTTAGTGGAATGTTAGCGAGTATGGCAATGATATTACCAGGTATATCGGGTTCATTTATTTTGGTTTTACTAGGAAAATATAAAGAAGTTTTGCACGCGGTAAATGCAAGAGATATTGTTACACTTTCCCTAGTTGGTACTGGAGCTACTGTAGGGCTTGTATCGTTTTCAAAAATTTTAGATTATGTATTTAAAAAATATCATGACTATGCAATAGCAGTTTTAGCTGGGTTTGTTTTAGGTGCAATTAGAAAGATATGGCCCTATAAAAATATGGTGCCAGTTATGGTAGATAATCAAACAGTTTTTAACGAAATAAATGTATTACCACCTATAAACATGACCTTGTTAATCAGCTTGGCCCTAATAGGTTGTGGAGCGTTATTGATTTCAATAATTAATAAAGCCGCATCTAAAAAACTCCCATAACTTGTTGTATGGTTCCACATACAAATTTATCTCAAATTAACATTAACTTCCAACTTACATTTTAATTCCAATTCCAATACCATAATTCCATATATTTATATGATCTAATATATCTATTTTTCAAAAAAGGGAGAGGTCATTGAGGGGTACTCCCTAAAGGGAGTACCCCTTTTATAAAAACGATGTTAGAATACAAACATATGCCATATGCAAATTCAATAAAATCACTAGAGAAAGATAATAT
>Ga0210057_1001419_pt1 | contig 36520 bp, 38 predicted proteins | sample CryGeyCG2114_010_2_FD_183968 | JGI IMG/M metagenome (GOLD analysis project Ga0210057, IMG submission 183968) | Groundwater microbial communities from aquifer - Crystal Geyser CG10_big_fil_rev_8/21/14_0.10 (SPAdes) (version 2) | ecosystem: Environmental > Aquatic > Deep subsurface > Groundwater ... | reverse complement strand
TAAGTTAATTAACTGATGGTAGCGTACCATATATATGTGAAAAAATCAAGTTTTTAGTGTTTTTCCATTATATACAAATAATGGAAAATTATAGTGATATAAGACAATAAACGCTCCCTATTTTTATATAGAGAGACAAAAACAACAGATTGGCAAAAATCTGTGAGGATTATACGCGCGGAAAGTTAAAATAAAATTTATACACAACCCCATAATATAAGGGGTGTGGTATAATGAAATTAGGTAGTTAGTATTATTTATAAATAAATTAAGTCTTAATAAGGAGGTGAGAATAATGGGAGATAAACCCGGGCCGCATCCTGGTCCAATAGGTCCTGGAAAACCACCAAGACCAAAGCCACCAAAACCAAAATAGGTAGAATAAGATAAAAGGAACATAAAAAAATGTTCCTTTTTATATCTTTATGAAAAAAACAAAATATTATTTTAAAAAATTTAAGACTATTGATGTTATAGCAGGAGATCAAGAAAACTTAAGGAGGGTTGTAGAAACTCTTCGTTTTATAGAAAAAAAAGAGCCTAAGTTTTTCAAACAAATTCAAAAACTCCGCGCAATTATTGTACGAAGAGCGGGAACATATAACAATTCATTTTTTCCCAAAGAGCTTGTATATGTGTGTGAGCCCGCCACTATTCGGGAAGCATCTCAGGCATATCTTTCCTCACTTCTGGTACACGAAGGAGTTCATATAAAACAATACACTTCTAAAAGAACATATATAGGTGATGTGGCAGAAGAAGAAGCGTATAAAACACAAAAAAAATTTCTTAAAAAATATGGGACTGATTATGAAGTTGAGTGGCTTGACGAAATTTTTAAAAAGAAATGGTGGGTGAAAAAAGATAAAAAAGGAAAGATACGACGCGAATTTCTCGGAGACAAAAACAACAGATTGGCAAAAATCTGTGAGGATTATACGCGCGGAAAGTTAAAATAAAATTTATACACAACCCCATAATATAAGGGGTGTGGTATAATGAAATTAGGTAGTTAGTATTATTTATAAATAAATTAAGTCTTAATAAGGAGGTGAGAACGATGAGTAAATGGACAGAGAAAGATACCGCAAGGGAAACAAACTCTAGTATCAAAGAAGTAAAAAAGTCATTCCATCAAGCTCGCAACGATGCAGCAAAAGAGGGCGGTTGGGGAGTTCCAGAAGATCGTCACAGGGAAAGTAATAATAATGCCGACGGTAAAAGTAATAATGACGATTCTGATGAATAAGAGAAAAAATAAGAGGGTTGAGTAATTCAACCCTCTTTTTGCTTTTCAATATATAGATGCTTATAATATTAGAGAAATGATAAAAAAGATAAAGAGAAAACCCATCAAGCGGAATCCGGTATGCGTTATTTACTGGTATGATGCGGCCTATATTTATGAAAAGAAATTACCGGAAGAAACGCCACCCTTACAAGTTACCACTGGTTTTGTAGTGAAAGCAACTAATGATTATACAAACATAGCTACGAATATTAATTACAATCAAAAAACTAATAGATTATGGCCTATTGATGGTTTTGTTATTCCAAAAAAAGCAACAGAAAAATTTAAGAAAATAGGATGGCTCAATAAATAAAATGGATAAAATCAACACGATAACTATATGGTGGAAAGACGCGCTTCTCTATGAGCGGAAAATATCAGATAAAATGAACCTGAAGCCGACACTAATGATGACGAGAGGAGTTTTAGTTAAAAAAAACAATGAGGGGTTATTTATTGCAAACCCGCAAACCATTTATAGAAAAACCGGAAATCGTGTGAGTAAAGAAAAAGGAGCCGCTTTCCTTTTCATTCCTCACGGAATGATAGAAAAAGCGAAGGAAAAATAATTAAAATAAAATTTATACACAACCCCATAATATAAGGGGTGTGGTATAATGAAGACAATGAAAAAAACTACGTATATTCTCATCGGAGCGGTAATCTTGCTCCTTTCGGCAAACGTTGTGTTTGGTCAGGCAACGTGGCACTCTCCCTCAAGCGCGTTTTCACTAAATGCTCTTTCGCCAAAACTTCCGATTGATGAAAGTTCAGTGCCGCAAACAAAAGAGGGGGAACTTTCCTTAAATGACAAATTAAACTTTTCTGCTTCTACAAAAGTAGATACAATAATTTTACCAACAGAAAATGGTATTTATTCAAGTGATAAGTCTGCATACTTTATTCCTCTGAAATCTGGATTAAGCGCACAATCATATCTCTACAATGCAAATGGCGCATTTAACATAAATACACAAGGGATTGTACTTCCGAATGTCTCAACTTCTGCGCTTAGGACACCACGCGCTGGGACGATTACCTATGATCCCGGTGTTAAAAATATCAAACTTTACAACGGATCCGCGTGGGTTGATGTGGCGGGAGGTACAACAACAGTAACAAACAATAATACGGGGAGCGCCTTTTGGAAAGCGGACGGTACAAAAGGAATCTATTACAGCGGAAACAGTGCTACTATTGCAAATAATGTAATAGTCCAGTCGGGATGGTATGCCACGGGTCAAACGATTACTTCAGCAAATTTGAGAGAAAACCTTGCTTTGATACAAAAAACTTTCGCGGCAGCAGGAAACAAACCAAGAATGTCATGTGATACAACAGACAAAGGACTTGAGTGTACGGCATCTTACTATTCGGGAGGAGGCACAGACGGTGATTATGGATATGATATGTATCAGACGGTTACGTGTCCATCAAACGACAACTTTGGTTATTGGGATTTAAATTCAACATCTGGAAAGTGTGATTATTATACTAATGATGGAACATATCAAAAATCGCAAAACCCAACGTATACAACAACCTACTATAAAGAATTTATACATGATACAAGAGTTGTCTCTACAAACGGACCAAACACAGCAGTGGTTTCAACAGGAGATATAAATTTAGAATCACCAAAGTGGTCAGTCACAGATCCACGCGAGTATCAAATACAAAAAACCAACGAGAATGTGCATGGTAGTAGTGGTTATGTAGAGGGTTGGATGAGTTGTCCTGATGGTTATTTCATATCAGCATTTAGATTGGGAAATGCTGGGGGAAATCTCGTTCCACTTTTTAAGTGTTCAACGTTATAACATACATAAAAATAAAAAATTTCCACATCACTAATGTGGAGATTTTTAAATCTGCTATAATATAAAGTAAATGAGAAATAGATTTCTTCTTTTTTCTATAATTGCTCTTATGTTTTTTATAAGTGTGATTTCTACGCACGCTGCAGTCCCTCCTCCTTCAAATTTTCAGGCGAGTGTTCGTTCTGCATGCGCAATTGATTTTTCTTGGGATGCGGCATCAAGCGCCCCAGATTATTATGAGATTCGCTCAACATCATCTCAGAGCTTTTTTGGTGGGTTAGGGGATATTGTTGCAACATCAACAGGAGTTTCATATACACAAACAGGACTCGCGCCAGGGACAAGCTTGCTTTATAGAATAAGGGCAACTCAAGGAACAAACTTCTCAATCTGGGCATATCCGCCCGCAAATCCCGTTTCAACTTCTCAAGCAACCACTCCTCCAAATCCACCAAGCACGCTTACGGGATTGGCGCGAGACTCGGGAGGCCTTATTGAAATTAATTGGCAAGGACAAGGATCATCTATTTCTCAATATGGAGGAATAGAAATTCAACGCGCATTATGGAGCAAGTCATATACGAGTTCAAGCACAGAGATACTTCAAAAGGACACTTCATTTTATAGTGATAACGGACTTACTCTATTTGGAAGTATTAATCAGACGAAGGCATATAAATATAGACTGAGAAATTTTGAAAATGATTATGGATGTTCAATTCCGAATACATATTCAAGTTATACAGATGATCTTGTGGTGCCTCCACAACCAAAAAATCTTACAACGTCATACGTATATAATCCAACCAATCCACCAATTACTCTTTCATGGAATCCAAGTGAGGCCACCACCTATTACAACGTATATCAATCAACCTCAACTAACCCATTTGTAAAAGTGGGTCAGCAGCCCGATACATCTTTTTCTGCAAATAATCCAGAACTAAATCAGACATATAATTATTATGTTGTTGCTTGTTCTGTAAATAATACAAATATCGGTTGTTCGGCATCATCAACACCCGTTTCTGTTTCGGTTACAAACGCTCCGCAAAGATTTCAGAGTCGTATATTACATAGCGACGAAAGTGGAATTGATATTCACCTTTCATTTAAAAATACATTTAGCAACTCAACTCCAAACTACGATATTTATCGCAAAACACAGGGGAATTTTAATCCAAGTAATAAAATAGATTCTGTTGGAGGAAGCTCAGATACAAATTATATATTTGAAAGCTATGATATAAACGCACCTTTAGGAAAAACCTACACTTATGGAGTGCGGGCAAATTTTGGAGGACAAAAATCAGACTTTTCCACATTGGATGTAAATACAGATATTGATAAAGTTTTACAGGGAGCGGGGTGGAGTGGATATTCGTACGACGGAACGACACCTGTTGGCGCGGGTTGGCTTGTGTTTAATTCTGATTTTATAGATCAAAATAAAACAAAAACAAATTATTCTCCAAACGCAAAATTCAGTGTTCAAATTGATAAGAGCGGACTTTTCTCGGGTCTTGCATGGGCATCTGCTCAAAGTTCTGGAACGGATGATCGTGGGTGGGGATGGGTTTCATTCAATCAGGAAGATTTAATTGGCTGTCCGGATAATCCAACAGCAACGACAGTATCCAGTGCCTGTAGCGCGAAATTAGTAAATGGAGAAGTGCTTGGTTGGGCGCGCTTTCTTGCTGCAAATAAACCAACAAGTCCGTTTTCGGGATGGATAAGCTTAAACAGTAAAACAGTCTCGGGCACTCAAAGAACGGCATTTACAGGATCTAAAGAAGTTGCAGTAAGCTATCTAACTAAAAAAATAATACAAGCGCCCAGTTCATACACACTTTCGGGTATATGGAACAAGGTTTTTGACACAGCGCGTTCCATTGCAGAAATTACAAAAATATACACAACAGACGCGGCAGGTTCGGTGGTGTATGGTGTTACCTATGATGATACAAAAGGTACCTTCAGCGGAGAGGCGTGGGGAGGAGACTCGTTTATAGGATGGATATCATTCGGTGGCGCATCGTGTCCTAATTGTAATGTTTCTATAACTAAGCAAAATAACGAGCCAGTCGTTTCAAACGTCCAAGTAACTGAAGCAACATTAAGCGAAGTTGGTGAAACAAACAGAAGCGGACCGGTATGGTGCGCGACAACTCCTGCTTATAAAGTTACGTGGAATTATAACGACCAAGATGGAGATGATACAAACTCAACGCAAATCATATTTAAAACACCTAACGGACAAACACTCACTTCAGTAACGGACAATTCATTAATTTCAAGCGGAGGACAAGGAATCTATTTCCTCAGTGATCCAATAGGAAAGCTTGGATCAAAACAAAACTTCAAAGCAAGTGTTATAGCGCAAGATGTTCGCGGAGCGTATTCGCAGGAGGCACAATCAAGCACAAAACAAACACCCCAGCACTACTATCCTCTTGTTGATTTCACATGGGATCCAAATCCAATGACGTTGAATGTTCCAACTACATTTGATGGTTCAAGTACACAAGATCGTTCAGGAGGAGTGTGGCCTATACAAACATGGAGCTGGTTATTTATAGGGGGAACTCCAGAAACAGCCACAACACAAATTGCCACCTCAACATTCTTTACCGCATCAAATAGCCCGGTAACTCTTACGGTAAAAGATTCAAATAACAACTCCTGTTCAATAGATCAGAATGCTTCAGAAACGGCAGTTGGATCAAAGAGAATATTCAAAGAGCGATAATAAAATTTACGCTTTTGCAAAAACAATTCCTATGACGCGTCGCGCTCCGGCGCGTTTTAATGTTTTTACAGCTTCTTTCATTGTTGCTCCAGAGGTAAAAACATCATCAAAAAGTAAAACTGTTTTCCCAAAAATTTCATCTGTATTTTTGACGAAAAAACCATTATGAATATTTTGCGCGCGTTCTTTATAGTTAGCACACTCAATCTGTGATTTTATACCTGATTTTTTAAATAAAATTTTCGTACTAAAATTAACTCCTTGTTGTATTCTTTCCACAAAGAAGCGAGTGATATATTCTGCCTGATTGTATCCTCTTGAATGTTTTTTCTCAGGCGATACCGGAATTGGAATAACGACAAAATGAGAATGGACATTAATTTTACTGTTCTGTAGAGCTATTTTAATAAGAAAGGAGATGTATGACGCTGCTGAGATAATATGTTTGTATTTTAACGCATACACAAGATCACGAGATTGTTTTATTCCATAATCAGTTGCTGCGAAAAGGAGAAACGAATCTCTGTGACAAGTTGCTTCTGTGTGTGTTGGGGGAATTCTTTTTCCACAAGTTGCGCAAACAAAATCATTTCGCAGTACTATATGTGATATACATGAGTGGCAAAGAATTTCTTGAGGCAAAATATAAGAAAGACAAGATAAACACCTTTGTGGGAAAAGGATAGAAAGGAACCACTCCACTATATTTTTAATCATCTCTTATAGTATAGAAAAACACAGTAAGAAAAAAAGTATTTTTATGGTATATTGGTATATATGATGAGTGTTATAAAAGGATTTTTTCAGGACATTCGCATGTTTCTGAGTTCAAAAATAGTTCTTGCTATTGATATTGGAACCATTTCTATAAAGGCAATGGAGATTGAACGCGAAAAAAGTGTTTTGTCTCTAAAAAATTATGGAATACTTCAAACAAAAGAATATTTAAAACGCGCAAATGCGGCGCTTCAAACAAGTTCTCTAAAATTATCAGAGGAAGATGTCTCATCTCTCTTAAAATTAATGTTAGACGAGATGAAACCAAAAACAAAACATGCAATCGTTTCTCTCCCTACATTCAATGCATTTTATGTTCCTATTGAGATGGTACTTATGTCACCAGAAGACACTACAAAATCAATTGCTTTTCAAGCGCGTCAATATATTCCCATACCAATTGATCAGGTAACTATTGATTGGGTGAAGGTGGGTGAGTTTAATTCTGATACGGGACAGCGGTTTCAAAGAATTCTTATGACGGGGATTCCTAATACACTCATAAAGAAGTATGAGAAAATTTTTAAAAACATTGGGTTGAAGCTCATTGCTCTTGAGGTTGAAACAAACTCAATTGCTAGAGCGCTTGCAAAAAAAGGAGAGCTCCCTACTCTAGTTGTTGATATAGGAGCCGAATCAACAAGTGTGTTGGTGGTACACGACGGATTGGTTCAAGAGGTTGGACAGACCGATTATGCGGGAGTAACACTCACGCAAGCGCTTGCAAGAAGTTTGAATATAAGTACCACGCGCGCAGAGGAACTCAAGCGAAGGAGAGGAATATCCGATTCAAAAAAAGAATATGAGTTATCAACATCGCTCTATCCTTTCTTAGATGTTATAATACAGGAGTGCGGACGTTTAAAAACGTCATTTGAAAAAAGGAGTGGTATGAAGGTAAGAACGCTCACGCTTACAGGCGGGGGAGCAAATCTCTTAGGAATTGAAGAATATTTTAAGAGTCAGATGGGATTACCAATACAACACCCCGGAGTCTTAGATTCCTTCAAACACATACCGGAACTTGATGCGTTACGTAACACTTTTGATAGAGATTTAGCAGTTGCATCAGGGTTAACATTTCGCTTTCGCGTATGAACAACCAACAGACTCCACAAACGAATATTCAGGAACAATTTGCAGAGACCACAAGTCCTATTGGTTTGCCGTGGAGAATTATGATTTTCTCCGCTGTTATATTGGCGCTATCAATATTTATGGCAGTCGGTCTTAAGTTAGGATATGAAAAATATCTTGACGACCAGCTCTCCAATATAAATACAAAAATATCAGCACTCTCATCAAGCGTACAGGATAAACAGCAGGAATATATTGGTTTTTATTCTCAAATAGTTAATTTAAAAACAATCATTGAGAGAAGGAGCTTTACCGCAAATATATTTCCATTTTTAGAGAAAAATACCATTAGTTCGGTTTATTATACACAAGCTCAAATGGTTTCTTCTGAAAATAAATTAACAGTAAAAGGTTTTGCAAGTTCACTCGGCAATTTAAGTCAACAGGTTGCAATTTTTGAAAAAGACGTAAGAGACGTTTCAGGTGTCGTCTTGGATAGCGTAAATCTTCAGTCGGGGGGTGTAATATTTTCACTTTCAATTTACTTTACGAATGAATTTTCAGGAAGTCTTTCAAATTAAACAGATATATGAGAATTTCAACAAAAAGAATTTTAAGTATAGGGCTTGCCGGTTTCTTTCTTATTCTTGCATTTTTTGTTTATGTTCAGTTTATTAAAGGTTATGTAAGTGATGTGAACGAAAAGAGAGCAACGCTTACTTCAAAAACACAGTTGTTTAATAATCAAAACAGCGCGATTACTCAAGTTCAAGATACTATTTCAAATTTTCAAAATTTCAAAGACATTGAGAAAAAAATAGGACTTGCGGTGCCAAATGGCGTGGATACGATAAGCGCTGTTCGTCAGATTGAAGCAGCGGCATCGCGCTCATTTGTTACCATAGCATCTTTAAATTTTAAGGCGGTTGCTCAACGCGCTTCAAAGGAAACATTTTTGAAAAAGATAGGGGTTTTGCAAGTTGATCTTTCGGCAACGGGGGACTATTCTGGTTTAAAAAATTTCTTAAAATCAATTGAAACGAATGTCCGTATTGCCAGCGTACAGGAATTTAAATTTGAGCCAAAAGATAATGGGGCGTCTATGCTTGGTATAAAAATGGAGATGTATTACCAAGAAAAATAGAATGAACAAGAAACTAGAAACAAGAAACTAGAAACAGTAAATATTATGGCAATCCTTATAGAAGAAGAAAAAAAATCAATAAATTGGGTAAGTATCATCGCTGTGGGTATTATTATCCTCCTCGTTTTTATAGGAGCGTATTATGTATTTTTTAAAGATCCTGGGGTTATAGACCAAATTGTTCCAAGAGATCTTCAAAATGTAAGTCAATTAACTAAAACAAACATAGATCCAACAGAGGTAGTAAATCTTCCAACATTTAAATTACTTCAGGATTTTGCGGCTCCACTTTCTCTTCCAAGTGCGGGGAGAGACGATCCGTTCAAACCGTTTTGATTCAATATAAAAAATGACTGATAAAGAGTTAGTAAAACAACTCGTCTCACGCGGCATTATTGATGAGTCAGCTGCATCACGTGTTGTTACGGATGCGGAATATGCGCATCGTCCTGTTGAGGAGATAATGTATGAACATCAAATTGGAGACGAGATTGCTATAGCAAAGGCAAAAGCAGAAATTACAGGAGCGCCATATAAGAAGGTGAACCTCAGTTCAATTACAGACGATGTTCTAAAAATTATTCCACAAGAGACAGCAATAAATTATAAGATTGCTCCTTTAGAAAAGAGGGAGAACTTACTCATCGTTGGAATGCTTCGTCCAGACGATGTTCGTGCTCAAGAAGCACTCCGTTTTATTGCAAAACAAAATGCCTTAAGTCTTGGTGTATACGTAGTAACCCCATCGGATCTCTCGGCAATATGGAGAAAATATTTACCATATAAAAATGAGATAGATGCCGCAATAAAAGAAGTTGGGAAGGTGGGAGAAAAGGAAAAATCAGTAGAACTTGAAGAAGGATGGAGCGAGCAAGATGCCCCTATAATTAAAATTGTTGCATCAACATTAAGACAGGCGGTAGAGTTAGGAGCTTCTGATGTACACATAGAACCGGAAAAATCAAAAATACGAATCAGATTTCGATTAGACGGTGATTTAAAAGAAGCGGCGTCTCTTCCTGATAATTTATCGCAACCGATTATATCCCGCGTAAAAGTACTTGCCAGACTTAAACTTGATGAAAATAGAATTCCCCAAGATGGTCGTTTTAGAACACTTCTTTTTGGAAGAGATATAGATTTTCGTGTTTCAACCTTTCCAACGCCAAATGGGGAGAAAGTTGCTATCCGTGTTTTAGACCCGCAGACCGGACTCAAGGGATTAAATAGACTTGGTTTAAATGATTACAATAAGGAGATCTTAGAAAATGCTTCCGAGCGACCATACGGAATGATTTTGATAAGTGGACCAACCGGATCTGGAAAAACAACAACGCTTTACGCGGTTATGCAAAAATTAAATAAAGATGACGTGAATATTGTAACACTTGAAGATCCGGTAGAATATTTTATGGAGGGGGTAAATCAATCACAGGTAAAACCTGAGATAGGATACACATTTGCAAGCGGATTAAGACAAATTTTGCGACAAGATCCGGATATTATTATGGTTGGAGAAATAAGAGACGCAGAGACGGCCGGACTCGCAGTGAATGCAGCGCTTACGGGCCATGTGGTCTTGTCAACAATTCACACAAATAACGCACTTGGTGTCATTCCTCGTTTAATTGATTTAAAAGTTCCAGTATTTTTATTACCATCAGCATTGAACTTAATGGTTTCTCAAAGATTGGTGCTACATTTATGCGATACGTGTAAGGAGGCAACCAAGGCATCTCCAGAGGGCGAGAGGGTTATTGAAAAGGCAATAAAAGATCTTCCTGAGAAGATTAAGTCAACCATAAAATACTCATCTCCTTATACTATTTATCATGCTGGGAAAAAACCAGATTGTAAAAAATGTAATGGAAAAGGAGTTGTGGGACGTACTGCGATTGTTGAGGTTTTTAAAATGACTCATGAATTAAGCGCGATAATAGCTGAAGGGTTTACAGAGAGCAAGCTTTTAGCGGAAGCAAAACGTCAGGGTATGATAACACTTCGTCAAGACGGGGTGCTAAAGGTATTAGCAGGAGAAATCTCGTTAGAGGAAGTTATACGCGAAACAGAAGATGAGACAGAATGACAATAACGCGCGTCAAGACTATAATAATACAAGAAAACGAAAAACTAGAAACAATAAATCGTAGGCTATAAACAAAAAACATGGATCATAAACAAAAACTAAATGAATTACTCCTCACTACGGCGCGACAAAACGCGTCTGATTTACATATAGCCGTTGGGAGAAGACCAACTATACGCGTTGATAGTGTTTTAATTCCACTTACTAAGGAACCGATTCTTACCAAAGAAGACGCAGAGGGGTTGGTTTTTGCGCTTCTTACAGAGGAACAGAAAGTAAGATTTTTACAGCTCAAGCAACTTGATTTTTCTTTTAACTTTGAGGATAAAGCGCGTTTTCGAGTAAACGTATTTTTTCAGCGAGGATTTGTTGCCGCGGCACTCCGTTTAATTCAGGCACAGATTCGTACTGTTGAAGAATTAAATCTCCCCCCACTCATTCACGATTTTGCAAATTTGAATCAAGGGTTTGTTCTTGTGGTGGGTCCGGCAGGACATGGAAAATCAACAACACTTGCAGCAATTTTAGATGAGATAAACCATAAGCGTAATGATCACATCATTACCGTTGAGGATCCTATTGAATATTTGTTTGCACAAGACAGATGTATTATTTCACAAAGAGAGGTTGGGCAAGACACCACATCATTTCATGATGCCTTACGCGCGGTGTTGCGTCAGGATCCAGATGTTTTAATGATAGGTGAAATGCGTGATCCGGAAACCATTTCAACGGCTATGACCGCGTCAGAGACTGGACATGTTGTTTTTTCAACTCTTCATACGAATTCCGCGTCACAAACAATTGACCGTATTATAGATAGCTTTCCTCCGGAGCAACAAGGACAGATTATTTCTCAGCTTGCCTCTACTCTCGTCGGTATTATATCTCAACGACTCGTCCCTCGTATTGGCGGTGGGCGTATTCCAGCTGCTGAAATCATGCTTACCAATTCAGCAATTAAAAACTTAATTAGAGAGAGAAAGATATATCAAATAGATCTTGTTATTGAAACAAGCATGCAAGAAGGAATGGTTTCCTTGAATCGTTCGTTAATTAGTTTGGTAAAGAAAAAGGAAATTTCCCTTGAACAGGCGGAAAGTTATTCATTAAATCCATCAGAACTCAGAATATTACTTGAAAGAGGATAGAGAGGTACAAAAATATATAATATAGTATATAGTATATAAGAAATATGAAGTTTACATACAAAGCAAGAACAAAAGAAGGAGAACTTCAAGTAGGAAATATTGAGGCCGCCTCCCGTGAAGCGGCAGTAAATATATTATTGAGCCATGCGCTATTTGTTTTAAGTGTTGAGACAGAAAAAGAAGATGTCTGGTATAGACGCATTTCTGATTTTTTTGAACGCACAAAAACAGCAGATCTGATGATTTTTACGAGGCAATTTGCAACACTTCTCGCCTCTCAAGTACCTCTTGGAGATAGTTTACGCAACTTATACGCACAAACAACAAAGCCAGTTTTAAAACAAGTAATATCAGAAATTGTGAGCGATGTTGAGTCTGGGTTTTCACTTTCTCAATCGTTAGAAAGACATCCGGGTGTTTTTTCTGAATTTTATATAAATATGGTGAGGTCGGCCGAGGTCACTGGTCGCTTGGGTGAAATTTTAGATTTTCTCGCCGATTATTTAGAAAAGCAATCAATCCTTATTGGAAAGGTTCGTAATGCACTTATCTATCCTGCTTTTGTTATTGGTTTATTCTTCATTGTAGCCATGGTTATGGTTACTATGGTACTCCCACAGATCACACCTATATTTGCAGAATCAAAAATAGCCCTTCCATTTTTCACTCAAGTTTTAATCGGATTTGGTAATTTAATACAAAATTGGTGGGTTGCGATTCTCATAGCCCTTGTTGTAGTTGGAATTGTTCTCATTGATTATATAAAGAGTAAAGAAGGAAAAGCTGTATTTGATGAAATCAGTCTTCGTATACCTCTTTTTGGAAAATTATTTCAATATTTGTACCTCTCTCGTTTTGCTGAATCAACTCGGGTGCTCATTCAGGGAGGATTAACCATTCCACAATCAGTTGAAATTTCTTCAAGAACAATAGGAAACTCTGTGTATAGAGAAGTCTTACATAGTGCCGCACAAAAAGTGAGAAAAGGAGAGTTGCTCTCAAGCGCTTTAAAAAGCACAGATTATTTTCCTCCACTTGTTTCACAGCTTATAGCGGTAGGAGAGTCAACAGGACGCTTAGAGATGCTTCTTTCAAAGATAAGCGCTTATTACGGAAGACAGGTTGAGGACAAAGTTTCAAACCTTGTTGAACTTATTCAGCCGATTCTTATGGTTGTTATAGGTGGTCTTGTTGCTATGCTTTTTGCTTCAATTTTACTCCCATTATACAGTCTTACTCAGACATTCTAGAGATAATATATAAAATAATATTTGACATAACTTCACATACATACTGGACTCTATATATATTAATACCTAATATGATATACTTATCATACATGACAAGGTCGAGAAAAAATAAAAAGATTTTAAAAATGTTTACTAAAAATAAAGGCTTTACTCTCATTGAAATGCTCGTAGTTGTTGCTATTGTCGGTATTCTTTCAGCAACGGTATTAGCGGCACTCGGCCCATCAAGAGATAAAGCAAAAGACGCCCGTATTACAAGCTCAATCAAACAGGGGCTTATAATTGCCGAGAGTGCTTATAATTCAAATAGTGCGACTCATTATTCATCAATAGCGGCAAATGCAGACAATATTGACGCGAGCGCGGTAACCAACGCTGAAATTAAGAAGTTGGCAAGTGATGTGGCTAATCAGGGAGGTGCGTTGAAAATAAGCGTTGCAAATAATTCAATTGCTTTTTATTCAACAATCAACTCAGGAGGAAATTATTGTTCTGATAGCGCGGGAAATACAACATCAGGCACAGCTACTGGTGGTGTTTGTCAATAAAAATTTAAGAAACTGATTAAAAACCCTCTATACACGTATAGGGAGTTTTTAATTTATGATATAATAGAAACAATGAAAAAGTTAAACACGGATTTTACCATCCCAAGTTTTTCAAAAAAAAATTTTGGCGGCTTTACTCTCATTGAAATGCTCGTAGTTGTAGGAATTATTGGAGTTCTTTCTTCCGTTCTTCTCACTGCGCTTGGTCCAGCGCGAGATAAGGCAAAAGACGCAAGAATTATTCAGCAAATGAATCAAGTTCGTGCGCTTGCAGAAACCATGTATGACGGAACTTATGATGCCGTTGAGACAATTCCATCAATTGGAGAGATAAGAAATTCAAATCTCAGATCTCTCGTTGATGATATTACTCTTCAAGGAGGAAATTTAGTTTTGGCAAAAAATACTTCAAAAGGATCAACTTCATATATTATGTATTCTCAGCTGAATCAAAAAGTTGGAGAAGATCCAAATTTTGAGACCCAATATTATTGTATTGAATCAGGCGGAAAATCATCATTTATAACAGAAGAACCGCTTGGAATGAAGTGTAAAAGTTAAATTCATTATATATGGAGACGGTTTTCTTCATTGCTCTCTTTGGTATTGGTGTAGCGTTTGGGAGCTTCATAAATGTTTTATCTCTCCGGTATCGTCCGGAGAGAGGCGTTTTTACACGTGCAAGTATAGGGGGGAGATCAAGGTGCGATGGTTGTAAAAGAACACTTAAGTGGTATGAGCTCATTCCATTACTTAGTTTTTTTGTACAGAAAGGAAGATGCAAAAATTGTAATAAAGAACTCACATTTCAATATCCAATAATTGAACTATTTTCAGGAATAATAGTCTTAGGGGTGCCCATTTTTTTAAACAACTTTTTTAGTGTTTCGCAAACATTGTTTTCAAATTTCCTGCTTTCCGGTTGGTATTATGGAATTATATCCTTGTGGGTGATTGTTTTCCTTACTTTTTTACTTATTTCGCTTATTGATATGAAACACTTTATCATTCCCGACGAGTTAAGCGGGTTTATTGGGATGTGTGGAATTATTATTATTATAATTGTCTCATTTCATATAAACGACCTTCCTCAGTTTTCAACTTCGTTTGTTAAAAATTATTCACTACTTTTTTCTCCATTTCAAAATATATTTGTAAATCACATAATGGGAGCTGTTATTTCTGGGGCGTTTTTTCTTATTTTAAACATTCTCACCAAAGGAAGAGGTATGGGATTTGGTGATGTAAAACTTGCTTTTGTAATCGGACTTCTCTTTGGATGGGCGGATAGTATTCTTATTATTTTACTCTCATTTATTGTTGGCGGTTTGTGGGGTTTGTATCTCATTTTTTCAAAAAGAAAAAAGATGAAAGACAGAGTACCTTTTGGGCCATTCCTTATTTTGGGATGTCTTATCGTTTTTCTTTTTGGTCCCTTAATTTTAAATGGATATTTTAATCTTTTTGGTTTATAGGAGATATAAGGATTTAATAAAACTAGCTTTAGTGAGCACAAAAAATAAGGTATAATTGGGATAAATGAGGAAAAAGAACGCGTCTGAAAAGTCTAAGAAAATAAAATATTCAGGAGGATTTACCCTTATTGAAGCGATTGTCTCTATTGCTGTTGTTTTGATTTTATCAGGATCACTTCTTGCTTATAACCATTCTACGGACGAACAAGTCGTCTTATTTAAAGATCGGGCGGTTTTGATCGGTGTCCTTAATCGAGCAAAAGCATTATCTCAGCAAAGATTAAACGCTCAAGATACATGTGCTTTTGGTCTTCATATATCCTCAATAAGAGACTTTTTGATATTTGGAGATAAAAAGATTGATGAGACAAAGCCGTGTGTTAGTGATAACGGAATACCTAACTCAGATATGGTATATAATTCAGGAGAAGAAATTATAACACTTCCCGATGGTTCATTAGAAAAAAATATTTTTATATTAAATCCAGAAATGAAGTTTAATACGGATGTTGTGAATCAAGATATTGTTTTTATTCCCCCAGACGTGTTCGTTACCTCAACGCTTCCTTTACCAGTTTCAATTATTATAAGTAATGCTGATGGTTCAAAATCAGCAACTACAGATGTGTCTTTTGGTGGTCAGATAGTTACAAAATAGAGGCATGAAACACAAACAAAACGGACAAGTTCTTATTGAGGCAATAGTTGCAATTAGTGTTGCCACTATAGCATTGTTGGGAATTTTAGGGCTCGTTTCGAGATCGCTTACCGTTAATAATCAAATAGGGGAGAAATTAGTTGCGTCATACCTTTCCGCTGAGGGAATTGAGGTGGTAAAAAATATTATTGATACAAATCACACAAACGGAAATCCGTGGGACAACGGCATACAAGACGGATCATACGAAGTAACTCACAGTAGCACCGATTTAAATGTGACTGCTCCGGGAATTCCGACGCTTCTTACGTTTGAAAACGGTATGTATGGATATAATAATTCTGGGAAAGAAACTATTTATTCAAGGGTTATAACTATAAAAAAACTTGCTGATTCTGTAAAAGTGGAATCAAATGTTTCATGGAAATCAAGCTCGGGAGATCAATCCATTATTTTAGAAGATTATTTTTACAATTGGAGATAAAATATGAAAAAAGAATTTTTACAAAATCAGATTACTAAAACTCAGAAAGGATATACACTTTTGGAGCTTATGGTAGCGATAGGTATTTTCTCTATAGGGCTTGCTATTGTTGTTGGCGTGTTTACTCAGGCACTGAGGACACAAAGGTCTTTAAATGCGCTTATGCAAGCACAGAGTAATGCAAGCATTACTTTAGAACAGATAATGAGAGAAATACGAGCTGGTTTTAATTTTACATCTTCATCGATTCCAGGGAGTATATGTAATACTAGAGGTATTTTTGATTCATTAACATTTTCACGTTTTATCAATAACGAAAAAGTAACTGTTTCGTATGAGTGGAAGGATTCGTCTATAACAAGAATTCAAACAGGAGCGAGTGGCGCCGTTACAACCTCTGTAATGAACGACGCAAGCGTGCTTATAAATTCGGCGTGTTTTGATCTTTCACAGTCAAATCAAGACTCACCTTGGAAAATAAGTTTTTTTGCAAGTATAAGTCCATCAGATTCACGTATATCAGATAAAGTTATTAATATAGAGACAACTATAAGCGCCCGAATTCTTCCGGAAGAGATATCACAATAAAATATGAAAAACCATAAATCAAAAAATAAAAAAAGAAAGGGACAGGTAATGCTTTTAAGCATAATTCTTATTGGGGGATCACTTTTGACAACCGGCGCTGTTGCGGGTCTTTTGACTATCCACCAATTAAAACAGTCAAATAATATAGTTGATTCTACAAAGGCGTTTTTTGCTGCAGATGGAATGCTTGAGTGGAAGACATATGATTATGTAAAGGCAACAAATACTTCGCAGCCTAATTTTACAAATGGAGCATCGGCAAACGCAACAATACGTAGTAGTTCGGGTCAAACAATTATACAGTCTGAAGGAATTGCAGGAGATACAATACGTACACTCGAAAGTATATTTATACAATAACTATTCGTTAGATATGAAAGATATTTTTTCTAACGACATAAGCTTTAAGACGGCAAAAACACGCGTAAAAAAACTTCATAAAGAAATTGAAGACGCTCATTATGCTTATCACGTTTCGGATAGGCCAATCATATCTGATCAGGTATATGATTCTTTAGTACACGAACTTATAGAGATTGAAAAAAAGTTTCCAGAATTAAAAAGTCAAAATTCTCCAACGGAACGCATAGGAGGGACACCTCTTGAAAAGTTTGAAAAGGTACAACATGAAAAACCAATGACTTCATTGAATGATGCTTTTTCAAGGTCAGATATTGAAGAGTGGATAGAACGTCTTTCTAACTTTTTTAAAAAAACACAAGGAGATATTCCAAGCGACTTATTTTCTGATTTTTATTGTGAACTTAAAATTGATGGACTTGCAATTGAACTAGTCTATGAAAACGGAGTCATTGTACAAGGATCAACGAGAGGAAACGGTGTTATAGGCGAAAACGTGACACAAAACCTCAGAACAATAAATGCTATTCCACTTAAGCTTTTTTCAGAAGATGATGTTAAAAAAAATTTGAAAACCCATAAATTAAATCCTTCCCGTTTTAATTGTAAACCAAATCGGTTAGTTGTACGTGGAGAAATTTTTCTTACAAAAGATGAATTTGATCGTATAAATAAAGAACAGAGAAAAAAGGGAGAAAAAACATATGCAAATCCAAGAAATGTTGCTGCGGGATCTGTACGCCAGCTTGATCCCAAAATAACAGCTTCTCGTAAACTGGACTCATTTCAATATGGAATAGTTACGGATATTGGACAAACAACACATGAAGAAGAGCACCTTTTACTTGCTTCATTTGGATTCAAGGTAAATAAGCATAATAAGAGAGTAAGAAAGATAGAGGATATATATTTGTTTCGTGACCATTGGGAAAAACACAGAGAAAAACTTACCTATGAAATTGATGGAACTGTCATTATTTTAAATAAAAATAATTATTTCAATAATGCGGGAATTGTAGGTAAAGCACCTCGGGGCGCCATTGCTTATAAATTTTTACCAAGGGAAAAGACAACAATATTGAAAGATATTGTGATACAGGTTGGACGCACTGGGGTGCTTACTCCCGTTGCTGAACTTGAGCCTATTAATATAGGAGGGGTTCGTGTATCTCGTGCAACACTTCATAATTATGACGAAATACAGAGATTGGGAGTAAAAATTGGAGATACAGTAGTAATAACACGCGCAGGAGATGTTATTCCAAAAATAACAGGAGTGCTCACAAATCTTCGTACAGGAAAAGAAAGAGATTTTAATATGCCAAAGACATGTCCGATTGATGAATCTAAGGTTGTGCGTGAAGGCGCTCTATATAAATGTTCTAACCCGCTTTGTGGAGCAAGGCACAAGGAAAACATATATCATTTTATTTCTCATTCAGCTTTTGATATCAGAGGATTGGGTCCAAAAATAATAGATGTATTTTTGGATGGGGGACTTATTATGGATAGTGCTGATTTATTTATGCTTCAAAAAGATAATATTGCCATTTTAGAAAATTTTGGAGAGAAATCTGCGGAGAATATAATAGAAGAGCTTGCTACCAAGAAAAAAATAACAATTCACAAATTCATTTTCAGTTTAGGTATTTCACAAGTGGGAGAAGAAACCGCGCGCATACTTGCACGCGCAATATTAAATTTTAGCCCGCAAGTTACAAAACCAACTGACATAATGAAAATAATAAAGAACTTTTCAATTGAAAAACTTCAGGACTTACAAGATATTGGACCCAAGGTTGCGGGAAACATATATGAATGGTTTCATGCAGAAAGAAATAAGCAATTTTTACAGAAACTTGATGATGTGGGAATATCTATAATTTTAGATAGTAGTAAAAAAAGAAATATAAAAATAAAATCAAAAAAATTTGTATTCACAGGAACGCTTTCTTCTTTTTCACGTGACGAAATAAAAGAAAAAATTCGAGAGATGGGTGGAGAAATTTCCGAATCAGTTTCAAAAAAAACAGACTACATTATCGTTGGTGAAAACCCGGGATTAAAATATAAACAAGGAAAAAAACTAGGAATAAAAATACTAAACGAAGAAAAATTACTTGAGCTTCTTGGATGAGCCAAGTATAATCATTAAAACTTTATGATTTCAAAAGATGAAATAAAACGACTCGCAGAACTTGCTCGTATAAAAATAGAGCCATTAGAAGAAGAGGGTCTTGCCCATGATTTTGAGAATATATTGGGCTATTTTGACGAACTTAAAAAACTTAATACAGAAGACATATTACCCATAACTGGAGGAACTGAAAATAAAAGTGTATTTCGTGAAGATGAAGAAATAGAAGATGGTTTCAATAAGGATCTTTTAATAAATCAGTTTCCAGAGAGTGAAAAAGGATTTTTAAAAGTTCCCCAGATATTTTCAAATGACGACGAATAATTAACATGGATATACATAATTTAACCATCAAAAGCTTCAGAGAGGGAATACAAAAAAAAGAATTTTCTTCAGAAGAGGTTACACAAGAATTTTTAAAAAATATAGAAAAAAATGACCCTTCTATTGGTTCGTATATCTCTGTTTTTAAAAACGAGGCGATAAATGAGGCAAAACAAGCTGATAATTTGATAAAGAAAGCGGATAAAACAAGTTTTCTTACGGGCGTTCCCCTTGCTCTCAAAGATAATTTAGTTATAGAAGGCACAAAAACAACAGCGGCTTCAAAGATATTAGAGTCATATAACGCATCTTATACAGCAACAGTTATTGAAAAATTAAGAAAAGAACACGCTGTTTTTTTGGGTAAAACAAATATGGACGAATTTGCAATGGGTGCGTCAACAGAGAACTCTGCATTCCATACTACCAAAAATCCCTATGACACATCACGTGTTCCGGGAGGTTCATCAGGAGGAAGTACCGCCGCAGTGGCCGGAGGCTTTGCTCTTGCCGCGCTTGGATCGGATACTGGCGGATCCATACGTCAACCGGCAGCATTTTGTGGTGTTGTGGGAATGAAACCGACGTATGGTACGGTTTCTCGTTTTGGACTTATAGATATGGCATCAAGTTTAGACCAAATAGGACCAATTACAAAAAGTGTTGAAGACGCAGCAATTCTTTTTGATGTGATTAAAGGAAAAGATCCACGCGACGCAACAAGTGTTGAGGGAAACTACACAAAAGAACTTTTAAATCCTGATTTTAACAAAACAAAAGAACTTACCATTGGAATTCCAAAAGAATATTTTATAGAAGGATTAAGCGAAGAAGTAAAAAAGGGGATGAATGTCGCAATACAAAAATTTAAGAAATTAGGAATTTCTTTTAAAGAAATAACACTTCCCCACACAAAATATGCTCTCTCTTGTTATTATATTATTATGCCGGCAGAAGTGAGTACAAATCTTGCTCGTTTTGATGGTATTCGATATGGCCGTGAAAAAACAAACACAAAAACTTTAAGAGATATATATTTTGAAACAAAAGGAAAAGGTTTTGGAACAGAATCAAAAAGAAGGATTTTGTTAGGAACATTCGTACTTTCTTCCGGATATCATGATGCATATTATACGAAAGCACAAAAAGTTCGTCGTCTTATAACAGACGATTTTAAAAAGGCATTTGAAGACGTTGATGTTATTTTTGCCCCAACAACACCGACCACGGCATTTAAAATAGGAGAGAAGGCAAAGGACCCGCTCTCTATGTATCTTTCTGACATCTTTACTGTTGCGGTAAATCTCGCTGGTTTACCGGCAGTTTCAATTCCTGTGAGAAAATATGAAATCGGTAAAAGTGGCCTTCCTGTGGGGTTTCAACTTATTGGAAAACACTTCCGTGAACAGGATATTTTATCTCTCGGGATGTTGTATGAAAAAAATTAAATACCAATTTTCACTTCTATTAGATTAATAAATCAGAGATAAAAACAAAACAAAAAAATAACAGGGTACTTTGCTATAGCAAAGCACCCTGTTTCTAAAATTATTAGAGGTTTATAGGATTTTTCTGAACACAGATTTTTGTGTTGGTTTTGATTTCTTTTAATATAGTTGATAAATCTTCTGGTGAGAGAGCGACACAGCCGCCGGTTCCAGAATAATTTTCTCTTGCAATATGCATAAAAATAGCACTACCCGCCCCAAGTTTTGGTGATTCGTCATTGTATCCAATAACAACTATACAATCATAAATATTATCTTCTCTCCATAAATTTTCGTGTTTCAAAGAAGACGGAAGCTTTATTTTTTTATTATAAAATTCATTACTATTTGAATCGTTACACCACCCATCATCGGGTGATATTTCAGAGACAGGAAGAATAGTTTTTGGTTTTTGAATTTTATCCTTCCTATAAAAAACTTCACGTATAGGAAAACAGCCAATTGGAGTTTTCCCATCACCCTCTGTTTTGTTTTCAACTATTCCATTTTTACCAATAGCACACTTAAATACCCTTCCTTTCCAGATGAGTGTTCCGTCGGGATAAACAAATATATCTTCTGTCATATTTCTTAATGCGCGGTGGAAGGGACTTGAACCCTCGACCTCTGCCGTGACAGGGCAGCGCTCTAACCAGCTGAGCTACCACCGCATGTAAAGAACTAGATTATTGTACCAATTTTAAATCATTCCGCAACTCTAACAGTGCCTATTCATCAAGTTTTTTATGCCAATATATAGTAACAATTTTTCGTTTTGCTTTGCCATCCTCTTCTCCATAAGTGAAGTGATGTTCAATAGGAGTACGTTCTTTTGAGTTTGTGCTTATTGCCATATTATCTCCTATATAAAAACCTATATGGTCATTATTTTCCCCATTTCCAAACTTTTTCTCCCAACGGAGAACACTTCCAATTTTTGGTTCAGAAATTTCAAACCATCCTGAAACTTCCATATCTTTTATTGTTCCCGAAACAGTGGCATGACGTTCTTTAATAAGTCCGAACATAAGGAGGATACTAGAAGTGAAAACACCGCAAGATTTTCTACCCGCATCAAGTACATCTTGCTTCTCACCATCAACAAGCGCCCATAGTGTTTTAAATACAGAAGAGTTGATGCTGTTCTTTATGGTTTCAATATAAGAATCTCTGGTAAGTAAAGTAATATGCATTTTAATTTCTACTTGTGCCGGCAGCAGGATTCGAACCTGCGACCTTAGGTTTATGAGTCCTACGCTCTAACCAACTGAGCTATGCCGGCAAGTCAATATTTTGATTGTAAATGCTAATTCAAAAAAAAGAAACACCTATACATATTTCATTTTGTTGTAAGTTACTCATATTCAGTTGTAAGTTATTTTTTGTTGCGGGGGCAGGAATTGAACCTGCTACCTTCAGGTTATGAGCCTGACGAGCAACCGTTACTCTTCCCCGCAAAAGTAAGGTAGCAAAAAAATACCTTTGTTTCAAGTTTTTATAATTACTTTATTATTTTAAATAACCCTGATATTATTATCCTTATTATGAAAGAAGTTGTTATCACATCACCCGAAGAAGAAAAAATAAAAGCAGAAATAGAAAAAAGAATTGATCCCGAAGGGCAGCGTCTTAAGAGATTTTTAAATATGGTCGACCTTTCAAGAACAGAGGGAAGTCCTATAAAAGAGCTTGCAAAGAGAATTACTACACTTCCTGATTTTGAGGAATTTGATGTGGTAAATGTTCCAGAAATCGTCCCAGCGGGGGAGAGTTTCGATCTTTTTAATTTTGCTCCAGATCATCCGGCAAGAAGTAAATCAGACACATATTATGCAACAGAAGAGCAGATACTTCGTCCACACACCACTATAATGTGGTATTACTATCTCAATCTGCCAGAGATAAGAGAGAAAATAGAAAAAGGAATTCCGATAGGAGTGCTCTCGTATGGAAAAGTATATCGCAGAGATGAGATTGATAGAAATCATATGAATGTGTTCCATCAAATGGACGGGTTATATATTTGTAAAAAGGAAGACAAAAAGATTGGACTAAATGAATTAAAAGAGGTTCTTATAAGTATTGCAAAAGCAATTTATGGAAAAGATATAAAATACCGTTTTAATAAAGATACTTTTCCTTATACTGATCCGAGTATAGAAATGGAAGTTGAGTTTGAGGGACGCTGGGTAGAGGTGTTGGGAAGCGGGGTGGTGCAGTCAAAAGTGCTTGATAATTTAGATATTGATTCTTCTGTGTGGAATGGATGGGCATTTGGTTTTGGATTAGAAAGACTTGCTATTTTAAGCATGAATCTTCCTGACATAAGACTTTTGTGGTCAGAAGATGAACGCGTAAAACGCCAGCTTAAACTGGGAAATAGTTATGAAGAGGTAAGTAAATATCCACAAATTACACGAGATATATCATTTGTTGTTGATGTAGGTTTTGTGCCAAATGATTATTTTGATTTGATTCGTGATATAGGGGGCGATTTAGTAGAGGAAGTTTCTCTCCTTGATAAATATGAAAATGAAGAAAAATTTGGAAAGGGAAAAATAAGTTATACATATCGTACCATATATAGAAGTAACGAACGGACACTTACCACGGAAGAGATAAATTCAATACACGATAAAATTACAGAAGAAACAAAGAAACGTTTTAACGCAGAAATAAGATAAAAAACAAGGGCTACTCTAAGTGGATTCGTTTCTCAAAAATAGAAAGTTTTTCAGAAAGAAGGGGATATTTTTTAAGATTTTGATCTTTCTCTAAAATTTCTTTCGCGCATCTTCGGGCGTCTTGTAGAATTTTGGGGTCTTTAAGTGCTTGCATTACATAGTCGGGCATTCCAGTTTGAATCTCCCCTAAGAACTCGCCTGGTCCACGAAGGATAAGATCTCGTTCCGCGAGTTCAAGTCCATTTTTTGCTTTTACAATAGAGTCAATCCGTTTTTTTGTCTCAATTGAGCTTGAATCGGTAAAGAGAAAACAATATGATTGGTGTTTTCCCCTCCCAACACGGCCTCTAAATTGATAAAGTTGGGCGAGCCCAAATCGCTCAGCTCCTTCAATCATCATAATTGATGCGTTTGGCACATCAACACCAACCTCAATAACAGAAGTTGATATCAAAACATCTATCTTACCAGAAACAAAATCTCTCATAACGTGTTCCTTAGATCCCTCTCCTTTTGCGGGCATCTTTCCGTGAAGCATTTCAACGCGGAGTTCGGGAAATATTTTTTTAGATAATTTTTCATACTCTTCTTTTACTGATTTTATCTCTAATTTTTGTATTTCGTTGTGTTGTGGAATATCATCATTTTCACTTGGTTTAATTCTAGGACACACCACAAAGACTTGTCTTCCGGATGCAACTTGTTTTCTGATAAATTCATATGCATCATTGCGTTTTTCTGTAGCAACCGCTTTTGTAATTATTTCCTTTCTATCTTTAGGAAGTTCGCTTATCACTGAGATGTCTAGATCTCCAAAAATGGCGAGGGAAAGTGTTCTGGGTATTGGTGTTGCAGACATACTCAAAAAATGTGGAGTGAGTTGTGTTTGTTTTTTTGTCAGGTTATTGAGGAGGGCAGCGCGTTGCGCCACACCAAAACGATGTTGTTCGTCTATAATTACTAAACCAAGTTTTTTAAACTTTATTGTTTTTTGAATAAGCGCGTGAGTTCCAATGATTATGGAAATTTTTCCATTTTCAATTTCTTTTTGTAATGAATCTTTTTTTAGCTCAGCTTCAAGATGTTTTCCATAAAATAAGCGAGTATCGGAAGAGGTGAGAAGAGCGACCCCTTTTTCAAACGAAGGGAAAAACTTTTGAAATGTGTGATAATGTTGACGCGCAAGTATTTCGGTAGGGGCCATAAATGCTACTTGGGCATTTGTTTTTTCAGCAACAATAAGTCCGGCAATTTCAGCTACAATTGTTTTTCCCGACCCCACATCTCCCTGGAGTAGGCGATTCATGGGAAATGTTTGTGATAAATCTTTTGTAATTTCAAGAAGAGATTTTTTTTGAGAAAGAGTAAGTTGAAACAGAAGCGTTTTCAAAATTTTCTTAATATATTCAGCTTCAAATGGAATTGATAATGCAGATTTATTTTTGAGACTTTCTTTTTCACGAACCTGTTTTAGTTGGAGAATAAGAAGTGTTTCAAAAACAAAACGTTTTTTTGCAAGATTGGCGTCACTTATTTTTTCTGGAAAGTGTAGATTCTTAAGAGAAACTTCCATATTTGGAAACCCCTCTTTTTTAAGAATATGTTGAGGAAGTATTTCTTGGGGAATAATATTTTTTTTAAAGAGCATAGAAATGAGATAACGCAATCCTTTTGAAGTAAGCCCTTTCGTTTCCGGATATATTGGGACAATACGTCCTGTGTGTTTTGTTTCTTTATCTTTTGAAATTATTTCATATGCGGGATTTGAAAGATAAAGTTCTCCATTTTTTGAAATAACTGGTTTGCCTGAAAAATTTACCTCACGTCCCAAAGTAAGGACATTTTTTATGTAAGGTTGATTAAACCACGTTGCGCGTATTGTTCCCGATGAATCTTCTATAAATGCTTCCATAAGGTACATTTTCCTATGCCACGTTCTTCTAGAGTTAATTTTTATAATTATTCCATGAATAGTCGCTTCTTCTTGTGGTTTTAGATTTGAGATAGAGACAATGTGCGAAAAATCAACATATTTTTTTGGAATATGGAGTAATAGATCACGCGCAGAAATAATTCCAAGTTTTTTTAATTTTGGAATAAATCGCGGTGAAATCCCTTTTATTTCAGAAAGAGGTGAATCAGCAAGTTCCATTACATTTATGGTAGCAAGTTAGAGGGTTTTTATGCATATTGACTTTATATTAAATATAGTATAACAACAGTAATTAAATAATTTAAAATATTTGAGAGGTAAAAAATGAAGACATTATATATATGTTTTCTCACACTTTTTTTCTTTATTTCGGTGAATGCTCAAAGAAGTTTGTTGAATTATTCCTATCAAAAAATAGGGAGTAACAAACTTTTTATAATTGAAAACTCAAAAAGGGAAGATACCGTAATAAATAAAAATAAGGATATTACAACAAAAGTAATATCTAAAACATTTATAGAAACTGTAATTGATACAATTACGGTACCGCAGGAAGTTGATGGGTATAATGCAATACTCATCTACTTTAATAACACAGATTCCTCTCTGATTGAGGAAAAAAACTCTTTAGTATATCTTCCGGAACGCTTGTATATGAAAAAAGATTACAAAAGCTTTAAAAAGTATGCATAGCAGATCAATTAATACCTTTTCCATCACATTTTAATGTGGCGGATTTTTTATAGAAAGATTGCAAAATAATTACATAATTATTACTATAGATAAGTAATTATGCCCCTATAGCTCAGTTGGTAGAGCAGTTGCCTCTTAAGCAAATGGTCCCAGGTTCGAGTCCTGGTGGGGGCACTAAGATAATCCGCCGAAGAGGCGGATTAAATTTTTAATTTTTAATTTCTAATTTTGAAATAATATCTAAACTCTAATTTTTAAACCAAGGATTCGAATAAGTTATCATTTCTTCTCCTATAACAAAACGGTCTTATTTATACTCAAAAGCGATGGTGTGTGCTTGTCTAAATTTTAATATGATGTCAAAGTATACAAGAGCCCCCGTAGCTCAATTGGATAGAGTGCTTGGCTTCGAACCAAGAGGTTCCGGGTTCAAATCCTGGCGGGGGTACTAGAAAAAGTTAAAGTGAAAAAATTAAAAACATTGAATTAGAGAAAGTTGAGATGAGTAGAAAACTTCCATAAATTTACATACAATAAAAAGAATGAAATTCAAACTTCCAAAAGAAGTAAAACAAGTAGGTGATGCTCTTATAAAAGAGGGATACGAGGCATATCTTGTAGGTGGATGTGTTCGTGATATAGCGACAGAGACAAATCCTAAAGACTGGGATGTAGCAACAAATGCAAAACCCGAAGAAATACAGAAAATTTTTGAAAATTCGGTATATGAAAATGAATTTGGAACCGTAGGTGTAAAAACAGAGTCAAAAGACGATACGCTTAAAATAATAGAAGTCACCACATTTCGCACAGAAGGCGTTTATTCAGATAAACGCAGACCAGACGAAGTAAAATTTGTAAAAAATATTGAAGAAGATTTAGCACGAAGAGATTTTACTATCAACGCGCTTGCGGTTGATTTAAGTGGCAAGCAAAAAGAATTTATAGATCCATTTGATGGAGAAAAAGACTTAGAAAAGAAAACAATTCGTGCGGTTGGAAAACCAGAAGATAGATTTGAAGAAGATGCGCTTCGGCTTTTGCGCGCTGTTCGTTTTTCAGCACAACTTGGATTTTCAATTGAAAAGGAAACAGGTGAAGCAATAAAGAAAAAAGCAAAACTTTTAAAACACGTTGCCCGGGAACGTATTGCGCAAGAGTTTCAAAAATTAATACTTACGGATCATGCCGCGCAGGGCGTCTTTTCTCTTGAATCATATGGATTGCTTCCGTTTATTATTCCCGAGCTCCAAGAGGGAGTTGGATGTAAACAAAATAAACATCATGTATATGAAGTTTTTGAACATAATGTAAGAGCTCTTGAATATGCTGTGAAAAAGGATTATTCGCTTGAAATTCGTCTCGCATCCCTTTTACATGATTTTGGAAAACCTCGAACAAAACGAGGGAGAGGAGAAGAAGCAACATTTTATGGGCACGAGGTAGTTGGCGCGCGCATGGCGCGACAAGTTCTCACTCGCCTTGTATTTCCCAAGGACGTGATAGAAAAAGTTTGTCATCTTATACGCTACCATATGTTTTATTACAACGTCGGAGAAGTTAATGAATCAGGCGTACGAAGATTTCTTACTCGTGTAGGGACAGAACACATTGATGATATATTAAAGGTACGAGAGGCAGATCGTATAGGGTCCCGTGTTCCTAAGGCGTTTCCTTATAAACTTCGTCACCTTCTTTTTATGATTGAAAAAGTAAAACACGATCCACTACATCCTAAGATGCTTAAACTGAGGGGGGATGATCTCATGAAATTATTACATATAGAGCCAAGCCCCAAAATTGGAATGATACTCTCGGTTCTTTTGGAAGACATTCTTGACGATCCTAAAAGAAACACAAAAGAATATCTTGAGAAAAGAGCAACCGAATTAAATAAAATTTCAGAAAAAGAATTAAAGACACTCGCTCAAAAAGCCCAAGAGAAAAAAGATAATACCGAGCTGGGTATTGAGGAAGAGATGAAAAAGAAATATTATGTAAAATAACGTATGAAAAATTTCTTTGCATTTAGAGACGAAAAAATTTGGAGAATACTTACTAATTTTTGGACCTTTGTATTTTTGGTTTTTCTCATTGCGGATTTTTTTCTTCATAATCAACTTGATTTCTTGATAGCGCCGTTCAGTGTTATTTATGTTGGCATACTAGCTCTTTATGTAGGTACAAAAGAGTTTGATAGGTGGTACGAAATACATGAAAGTAGACATCCTGGAGAGGTATTTGTGCTTGTTTGGACAGCAGTAATTTTTGGCCTCCTTGCTCTCTCTGTTATTCTTTCAGATGGGTATGTTGTTTCTTCAGAGGCCATAGCAGATTATATTATGGTGCTTTCTGTCTTTGCTCTTACACAAAAATCAAAAAGTTTATATCTTAGAAAACAAGAGGAAAAAAAGAAAAAAAGGAATAGGAAACAAAAATAAAGATTGCTCATCATGAGCAATCTTTATTTAGTCGGGATGCCGGGAATCCCCGCCTGCCATCGTCCTTTTTCATTCGGGGCATTGGGAATCGAACCCAATCTACACACTCCCGAAGCGTGCGTACTACCGGTATACTATGCCCCGACTCTGACTTTGGCGGGCAGGGAACCCGGTCTACACACTCCCGAAGCGTGCGTACTACCGGTATACTACATCCCGTAATTTACTTTTTATAAACCAATACACCATATACAATATACGATATAGTATATAAGAAGTACAAGACACTATGAAAGAAGAAAATAAAACATGTTTGATTGTTTACAATATGTATTCAAGCGATCAAGTTTCGGGAGATACTATTGATAAAGAAGATTCTGCCGCAGAGGTGTGTGATGATATGGATGCAATTAAAAAAGCACTTAAAGAAGATGGGTTTACGGTACGCATACAAGGAATACGAAAAATAACACCGAAACTTATTGAAAATATTATTGAGATTAATCCCGATGTTATTTTCAATTTATGTGAATCATTAAATGGAAATAGTAAGTCAGAAATGCATGTTGCTGGTCTTTTTGATTTATTAAAAATTCCCTACACTGGCTCACCTGCGTTTTCGCTAGGACTTGCATTAAATAAAATAAAAGCAAAACAGATATTAAAAACAATAGGAGTTCCGATTCCCCCATCTGTCCTTATTCCACCAGGAGAGGAATTTAAGGCAGATGATCTTACCCCTCCCTATATTGTAAAACCAGTTGGCGAAGATGGCTCCTCGGGTATTTTCAGTAAATCGGTCGTAAATACAGCCGAAGAGGTAAATGAACTTACAAAAAAGATTCATAAAAATTATAAACAGCCTGCGCTTGTTGAAGAGTTTATTGAGGGTAGGGAATTCACGGTATTTGTGGTAGGGGACAAAGATCCAAGAGTGCTTGCTATTGCAGAAATTGATTTTTCAAATTTTCCAAAAGGAGAACCAAAGATAATTTCTTATCATGCAAAATGGGATATACGTAGCCCACTTTTTAGAACATCAGAACATCTCTTATGTCCCGCGGATATTCCCGCATCCCTCAAGTCACGTATTGAGCGAATTGCCCTCAGTACATTTAAGGAAATCGGGTGTAGAGACTATGTTCGTATTGATATGCGCGTAAGTGAAAATAGAAGAGTATATGTTTTGGAGGTAAACACAAATCCTTATCTTGATCCAAGCGCGGGATTTAGTCAGGCGTGCGAATCCGCTGGAATAACTTATAACGACTTTATAAAAGAAGTTATTGGACGCGCAATGCAAAGAAGAAAAAAATAAAATAGATATTAAAAAACCCGATTTTGTAATAAATCGGGTTTTTATATAAATGAAAATGTCGGTTCATAGATGTTTTTTGAACCAACAATCCTATTCATTGTTTGTACTTGCCGTTTTGTTGACCAGTACATTGAGCGATCTAAAAAATGATCCAAAACAATGAAATAGATTTTGCCGGGATACGTTCTTCCAATCCTTCCATTTCCTTGAATAAGCTCAATACCTGTCTTAGAAAGTGAATAATGAACGACCACATCCATTTCAGGTATATTGAGACCTTCTTTTACCACAGAAGTAGAAACGGCAAAATTGAGCGTACCATTCATCAGTGAAGAGATAACATGATTTTGATGTTTAATACTTTTTCCTCTTCCTCCAAATAGAACCTCTGTGGATATTCCGAATTTGGAAAGCCTCCTATTGAGACATAATCCAGTTTCCTTTTCCCCCACAAATATAAGGCCCCTTCTGTTTGTAAAAAACCTAACAAGGGAAATAAGTTTTTGTACTTTCGGATGGTAGTCTCTATTATCTTCCGCAAGTTGAATAACACTTTCCATTCTTGGGTGGGTGAGAAAACGATGCGTCGTTGTTTTCAACTCCCCTTTGCTTTTTATCTGGTCTTTTCTGTCTTTTTCTTTAAGCTTTCCTATATAATACAGAAAAGTTTCATAGCCTTCTGTCATACATGTTCCGTATGCATAACGAAGTTTCATATAAATACCATAGATAGAAAATGCCTCATAACGTTTTCTCGTAGGAAGTTTGAAAATCTCATCTTTTATTTCTTCAAGTTTTTTAATGGGCAATATTTGTGGTTTTGCCTCAATTTCAGGCAGAGCAAACATTTCAATTTGCGTCTCTTTTGAAGAGAAATTATTCTTCAGTAATTTCAAAGCAACAAGTTGATTTTCTGCAGAACGAAACATTGAAAGAAAGTGTTTGTCAATATTTTCTAGTGTTTCGTCAGGCTTTACTATGAGAATATTTTCTTCTTTCTCTGGCATAGCTACCATTCCACGAACCCAATGTTTTATGCCAAAAGTATTTTTTACTTTAGCAATTTTTTCTTTATTTCCTCCTGGAGAAGCCGAGAGAAGAAGTATAGGAACATTGTTTTCTTTGAAGAGATTTGCAATAGGAACATAATCATATTTTCCCTGTCCTCTGTGAAATTCATCAAAAACTACAAAATGAAAATCATTTATTTTTGCAGTTCCTTTGGAATATTCTTTAAAAAACGTTTGTGGAGTTGCAAAAATGATTGATGGACTCTTCCAATCTCGATTTTTCTGTTTTGTTGCGCCGGTAATTATAAGAGAAGAAGGTGAATGTTCTTTTGCAACACCATTTAATAGGACATTGTGTTGTCCCGCTAAAACTACTTGTGGAACAAGAAAGAGCGTCCTTTTTTTCTCGTTTCTATGAAGAAAAAGAAAAATAAGAAAACTAACTATAGTTTTCCCGGTTCCGGTATCTGCTACAAAAGCAGTATTACCAGTTTCAAGTTCACTCATAATTTTTGCTGCAGAAATAATTCGGAAATCACCGAGCTCTTTTTCACGCGGCTTTTCTTTCGGTGAGGTAATAGAGAGGTTTAAGGTGCTCACCATCTCTCGTAATGTTTTTTCATACTCATGTATTGTGGGCATAACAGCCTCCTTTGTAAAAACACGAATGTTAATTTCCTAAAAAAATTCTATAACTTGTAAGGAGTTGAGTCAATTAATTTTAGAAACAGAGTGCTTTGCTGCAGCAAAGCACTCTGTTTTGTTTTTATTTCTACTAGATTAATAAATCAAAAGTAAAAATTGGTATTTAATTTTTTTCATATATAATAATGAGGGAATTGCAGAGAAATGTGTGGTTATGTACTGTATATATAAGTTTTGAGGGCCCATAGTAAAGTGGTATTACACAGCATTCGCATTGCTGAGGCGCGAGTCCGATTCTCGCTGGGTCCACAATGATATATTGCTTTTTTCTATATTTGTGGTATATTAAAACTAGTGACAATTTTTAAATAATTAGTGAATAAAATAAGGAGGTTCCATGAAATCATTATATATTTTCAGCGGGACTGTTATTTTTCTTTTTATTGTAATTTCCATAGTATTTTTTTTAACTAATCTTATAGAAGAATCCTTATGGATTCAGGTGACGTTTGTTTCTATAGGTATTAGCAGCATCCTTTTTTTCCTATCGGCTATGGAATTAGGCGAAAAAGGATTTGAGGCAAGAGAAAAACAAAAAATATTTTCTGTTTTATCTGAATATTTTTTGTTAATTGCTGTAATTGGAATTATATCTGAAATAGGAGATACCGGTGGGTTTAAGGCCGTTGTATTCTCTATTCTACAGGTTATAGCATCAGTAGTACTCTTTTTATTTTTAGAGTACATTTCCGCACTCGCAATGATTGGCATAAAAAAGATAGTTTCACTTTTTTCTCTACCTCCTCGTCATGTCTTTTAATTTTGGCCCGCATTTTGCGGGCCGTCCTTATAATTTTTTTACAATCTGTGGGATGTCGGACGTCTCACAGATTGAGTTGATACTAAAAATATTGTTTTGACCTTGCTTTTATATGTTTTTTATCCTATTGTAGGGGTAATAAGAAGCCCAAGCCTCGGGCTTTTCTATTTGAAAAAAACACTATATGAATGAAGCAAAATTAAGAAACATAGCAATAATTGCCCAAGTAGACAAAACAATTTGTTTTACAAATTGTTTTCTGACACCTTGCGGTTTCAGTACTTCCACCACGGGAAAACTCCCGTTTTCCCGACCCCTTTCCCGTCAACGTGAAAAATTTATGTAATAAAAATTTAAATAAAATAATATGAATGAAGCAAAATTAAGAAACATAGCAATAATTGCCCACGTTGACCACGGGAAGACGACCCTTGTTGACGCACTCTTAAAGCAATCAGAAAATTTTAAAATGAAATTTGATGCGGTGCAGGAGCTTATTATGGATTCAAACGAACTTGAGCGTGAACGTGGTATAACCATTTTTTCAAAAAATGCTTCGGTGAAATATCACGACATTAAAATTAATATTGTTGATACTCCAGGTCACGCTGATTTTGGGGGAGAGGTTGAACGAATTATGCGCATGGTAGATGGAGTGCTTTTAGTTGTTGATGCAAAAGAGGGTCCAATGCCCCAAACAAAATTTGTTTTACGCAAAGCTATTCAGGCTGGTCATCGCGCAATAGTGGTAATCAATAAGATTGATAAACAGGACGCTCGTCCAGAATGGGCACTTAATCAAACCTTCGATCTCTTTATTGAACTTGGTGCAACTGATGAGCAGGTAAATTTTCCCGTTCTTTATGCAAGTGGAGCACAGGGGAAAACAGGACCAAAGCCAGATCTTTCGGAAATGCAAAATGCTGTATCTCTTTTTGATGCAATTATAGAACATATTCCCGCACCAAAGGTTGATGAGTCAGCCCCCCTTCAGATGCTTACTGTAAATCTTGCTTACGATAATTATAAGGGAAAGATTGCTATTGGAAGACTTTATTCAGGAACTTTAAAAAAGGGAATGCAGGTTGCTCATATAAATCGCGCAGGAGAAACAAAAAAAACTCAAGTAACAGGAGTAATGCTTTTTGATGGACTAAACCGAATTGATGTTGAAGAAGCATATGCGGGAGACATTGTGGCAATAAGCGGGATACCAAATATTTCAATTGGAGAAACAATAGCAGACGTAACGAATCCAACCCCACTTCCGATAATTAAAATTGATGAGCCCACTATTAAGATGACGTTTGGAGTAAATACATCTCCATTTATGGGAAAGGAAGGAAAATATACCACTTCACGTAATCTAAGCGAACGCCTTTCAAGAGAACTTGAAACTGATGTTGCGCTTTCCGTAGATAGAACAGGATCTCCTGATAAATGGACAGTTGCGGGACGTGGAGAACTTCATCTCTCAATACTTATTGAAAAAATGAGACGTGAGGGATATGAACTGGAAGTTTCAAAACCACAGGTCATTTTCAGAGAAGAAGATGGAAAAAAACTTGAACCAGTGGAGCTCGTATCTATTGAAGTTCCCGAAGAGTTTGGTGGGGCAGTAATAGAAATGATGGGAAAACGATTGGGCATTATGCGTGATATGAGGGTTGATAGGGGGGAAACGTTTATGGACTTTGCCATACCAACACGAGGACTTATTGGATTTAGAAATGAGTTTCTTACCGCAACAAGAGGGAAGGGTATTATAAACAGTCTTTTTTTGGGATATGAACCACACAAAGGAGATCTTACTACAAGCCCACATGGTTCACTTGTTTCATCAGAAACAGGAACATCAAACAGTTATGGTCTTATTGGAGCACAGGAACGCGGAACACTTTTTATAGGCCCAGCAGTTCCTGTATATAAGGGGATGGTGGTAGGACAAAATGCTAAAGCCGATGATATTATTATTAATATTTGTCGTGAAAAACAACTTACTAATTTCAGGACAAAAAATTTTGGTATTCAAGAGGGACTTGAGGTTCCACGCCAAATGAGTTTGGAAGACGCGCTTGATTATATTGGTGATGATGAGCTTGTAGAGATAACCCCAGAAAATATTCGTATAAGAAAAATGTATCTTAATGAAAACGATAGAAAGAGAAACAAAAAATCCGCCTAAAGCGGATTTTTTAATTTCGGACGACGATTTCTTAATTCTTATCTAACCACGCTTCTTATTAGCAATAATGGTATAAAGTATCGCCGCTATCCAAGCAATTCCAAGATCCTTGAGCGTGTCAAAAATACTTGGTTGTAATGAAAGTGCAATATTATATGAGTTGAGTACTATGGTGTCCAGGGTATATTCAAGATATTCCCAAAGAAGTTCTATAGTAAGGACTATGCCTGAGACTGAAAGCATTGCAAAGTCAGGAGAAACAAACGAGAGAGAAAATTTCCCGCGCGTTTCTACAAGATAGATGATTATAGAAGCAATCCAAGCGCCGCCTATAAAATGCATGAGTGAATCATATTGCCATAACGTTTCATAAAAGCCCATAAAGATCCCGAGCATATGTCCTAAAAAAATAAGAGAGGTGAAAATGAGCACTGAATAAGAGTTTTTTGTTGTTTTCATAGCGGAATTATAGCATGCAATATGTTATAATTACCACATAAAGGTAAAGGTCGAGTTTTTGTAGGAAATTAAAAAGTTTTTATTTAAAAAATTATGTATATACAAGATTGGACAGCATTAGTCGTCAATTCCTTGCAAAACGTATGGACTGGTTTTGTAGGAGTTTTAGCAAATATTATAGGAGCACTTGTTGTTCTTATTATCGGTCTTATTATTGCAGGTGGTCTCGCGGCGCTTGTAGAAAAGTTTGTAAAGCTAGTTAAGCTTGATAAATTACTTTCAACACTCGGTTTGGAAGAGCATTTTGAGCGTGCAGGACTTTCTATAAACAGTGGGAAGTTCTTTGCAAAACTCGTGTATTGGTTCTTGGTAGTTGTGTTTTTACTCGCTTCTACAGATATTCTTGGGTTTTATTCACTCTCGGCATTCTTGCGAGACACGTTACTTTATATTCCAAACGTAATTGTTGCAGTACTTATTATGCTTGCGGCGGTTGTGGTAGGAAATTTTTTGAGAAGACTTGTTCGCGCTTCAGTAAAGGCATCAAAGCTTCACGCGGCAAACTTCTTGAGTTCTCTTACGTGGTGGGCCGTTGTTATCTTTGGTTTCTTAACAGCGCTTTCACAACTCGGTATTGCAGTGGGAATTATTCAGTCACTTGTGACGGGATTTGTTGCAATGATTGCCATCGCTGGAGGCATTGCCTTTGGTTTGGGTGGTAAGGATTATGCAGCTTCACTTCTCTCTAAATTCAGAGGACACGTTGAATAGTAGGTCAGTAATAAAATCCCTCGCTCCAGCGGGGGATTTTTTAATCTCTAATTATTCTAAAATTAACTCAGTATTATTGGTTTAATTTTTTTACTTCGTAGTCGGTAGTTAGTCTTTCTATAGTTGGTTACAGGCAATTAAAATCTATTATCTAT
>Ga0210057_1001414_pt1 | contig 36630 bp, 42 predicted proteins | sample CryGeyCG2114_010_2_FD_183968 | JGI IMG/M metagenome (GOLD analysis project Ga0210057, IMG submission 183968) | Groundwater microbial communities from aquifer - Crystal Geyser CG10_big_fil_rev_8/21/14_0.10 (SPAdes) (version 2) | ecosystem: Environmental > Aquatic > Deep subsurface > Groundwater ... | reverse complement strand
TTATTTTCATATGACCCCGTAAAGTTAAACCTTTGGTTTAACAACGGGGCAGGACGGGGCATGATTATTAACAGATTTTTTTTACGATATTATGCTGGATAAATTTTTCGGTTTATTTTCATATGACATAGGGATAGATCTAGGTACGGCAAACACCCTTGTTTATGTTCGAAACAAAGGGATCGTGATCAATGAGCCGTCCATAGTTGCTTTAAATAGAAAGACCGATCAGGTTTTGGCGATCGGTACCGAGGCCAAGAGAATGCTCGGGCGTACCCCCGCGCATATTGTTGCGGTAAGGCCATTGGTTGAGGGTGTTATAAATAATTTTGAGATAACCGAGGAGATGATCTCATATTTTATAAGAAAAGTTCACTCGGATCGCTTTTCCCTTTTTTCCAAGCCTAAGGTGGTTATCGGTATTCCTTCCGATATTACCGAAGTGGAACGGCGAGCGGTGAGAGACGCTTCGCAAAATTCGGGCGCTCTTGTGACTTATCTTGTTGAAGAGCCCATGGCGGCAGCCATTGGTGTAGGGCTTCCGGTGCAGGATCCGATTGGTAGCATGATAGTAGACATTGGTGGAGGCACCTCCGATGTAGCGGTAATATCGCTCGGAGGTATTGTCACTTCCATAAATCTAAGAGTCGCCGGAGATAAATTGAATGATGATATTATTAATTATGCCCGAGATGAGTTTAAGATACTTTTGGGAGAAAGAACGGCGGAAGACGTAAAGATTGCCATAGGCTCGGCTTATAAGGCGGATTCGCTTCAGGAATCAACCATAAGAGGTAGGGATATTATAAGTGGTCTGCCTCGCGAGGTTGTTGTGACCTCAAGCGACATAAAAGAAGCCCTCTCCAAATCATTAAGAGTGCTTGCTGAGGCGGTCAAAGAGGTAATCGAGGCAACTCCTCCCGAATTGGTCTCGGATATCATGCAAAGAGGCATAGTCATCACCGGCGGAGGAGCGCTTTTGCGGGATATAGATAAATTTATTGAGAAAGAGACAAAGATACCGGTTAGGATTGCTGATGATCCTTTTACCGCCGTAGTTCGCGGCTGCGGCATAATTCTTGAAGACATGGAACATCTCAAGGATGTGTTTATAAAAGATGAGATCGATATTGTTCCGCGCTAAGATTATATTAAAAAATGGTTCGCAAAAAAACTTCACGAAAAAAATTTTTCTACTTATTTTTTTTATTTGCCGTGTTTACGGCATTTTTGACTTTTTACGGGCATGCCTTCCGGTATATCGTAATAGGCGCCGTAAAGCCATTCATATCGATGAAGGATCTCTCGGTCAACTTAGTATCCGGAGTTTTTGATAAATTCGAAAATTCGGGAGAACTTTCCAAAGAAAATCATTTTTTGTCGGAACGCGTGCGCGAGCTTGAAGCTCGGGTAAAAATAATGCAGGACTTTCCGGGCAAACATGATCCGGTGAGAAATTCCATCACCGCTCAAGTAATTAATGTTCCTCCGTCGGCTCCATTTGACGGTGTCCTCATCAATCGCGGAGAGAATGACGGTATTAAAAAAGAGATGAAAGTGGTACTTGCCGGGGAGATTTTTTTCGGATATGTGGAGGAGGTTTTTCCAAACTATTCCCGGGTGAGACTATTGTCTTCTTTTGATGATATGGCGCAGGTTTTTTTGGGCAAGACAACGAGCATGATTATGGCGAGGGGGATGGGCGCGGGGATGATCTCTTTTGAATTGCCCAGGGATTTTCCGATAAATGAAGGGGATGGTTTTTTTGTATTTTCGGATCAACCGCTTCTTGCCGGGTTCATTGAAAGAATCAAGCAAAGCGACTCAAGCCCGATTATTGACGCGACCGGAGTATTGCCTTTCAATTTAAATAATATTGGTGAGGTTTATTTGGTACCGTGAAAAATTTTTTAATACGTTCCACTTTATTTATTATAATGATGGCCGGGTCTTTTTATGATCCGTGGCTTTTTATATTTTTTTCCCTTATTTTTATAGTTTTTTTTAAAAAACCCACCGAAGCTTTTATCGGCGCGATAATATTAGAATCAATCACCGGATTTTATTATGGAATGATCGTCCTCCCTCTTTTGGCCGCGTATTTGGTAAGATATTTTATATCGACAATTTTAAAGGAGTCAACATTTTTCCCGGCAGGGGTTTCTTTCGCCGCCTCTTTTTTGGTTTTTATCGCGGCGCAATTTTTGTTTATGTTGTTCATTGGTGGTATTGGTGTTATGGGTTTTCCCGTCATGCTTGAAGTATCATATTTTTGACGTTATTATGGAAATATAAATATTTATGGCCTCATATTCAATTATAATCAAGAACGGATACGTAATAGACGGTAAGAATAGCCCTCGTGTTCGGGCTGATGTGGGGATAAAAGGTAACATAATTGCCGATATAGGAGATTTATCGCAAGAGACGGCCGATGTTGAGATTGATGCCCGCGACCGGTATGTCGCGCCGGGATTTATTGATTTGACCAGTCATTCTGATACTCATTGGACTCTTTTTGACGCTCCAGGACAGGAAAGTTTTTTGTGGCAAGGGGTGACCACTATATTGGGCGGGAATTGCGGGACTTCACTCGCGCCTTTAGTTTCCGGAAATGAAATAGATGCTCTCCAGAAATGGTTTGACGTGTCATCCGTTAATATCAATTGGCAATCTACCGCCGAATTTTTAGACGAGATAGAAAAGCGTCCTTTAGGGGTTAATTTCGCTACTTTGACCGGGTTTGGAACTTTACGCAGAGGTTCCGTGAAGAATATAGATCAAGGAGCCTCGACCGGCGAGATAGATAAGATGAGATTTTTGCTTGAGGAGGCTTTATCTGCGGGATCGTTTGGGTTATCCACAAGTTTAGGCAGAGTCCATGAGCAGTCCGCGGGAACGGAAGAATTGGTTTCCTTAGCCGAGGTGGTAAAAAAATCGGACGGCATTTTAAAATATCATTTAAGAGACGAAGGCTCGGATATCCTTCCGTCGCTCTCTGAAGTTTTTTCGATAACGAGAGCCTCGGACGTTCGCACGCACATATCTCATTTCAAGTTAATCGGTAAAGGCGCCTGGAAGATGTTTAATGACGCAATGATCATGATCGAGCAGGGTTTGCAGAATAATATGCATATTACTCTCGATATTTATCCCTACACGAAAACAGGTTCCAGTCTCTATCTTCTTCTTCCGTCGTGGGCAAGAGAAGGGGGGAGGGAGGAGATATTGGGCAATCTTGAGGATCCCGAAAAAAGGGCATTGATATCTTCGGCTTTAAAAGAGCTTACTCTTCATTACGACCAGATGATTATTGCCTCAAGCTTTCGCGACCAATCGGTTGTCGGTAAAACGATAGAAGAACTTTCCGTTTCGACCAATTTGTCTTCGGAAGACGTTATAATAAATCTTCTTAATGTAAATGAACTGACCGTTACTATTTTTAACGAAGCATTGCATGAAGCGCACATAGATATGTTCGCTAAAAAATATTATTCGGTATTCGCGACGGACGGAGTAGGGTATAACGTTGCTTTTTCCAAACCCAACGATCTTCCTCATCCGCGCTCTTTCGGGACCTTTCCCAAGGTTTTGAATTATTTTGTAAAAGAAAAGGAAGCTTTAACGTGGGAGGAGGCGATATACAAAATGACCAAGCTCCCCGCCGACATTTTAGGCCTTGAGCGCAGGGGAGTCATAAAAAAAAATACTTTCGCCGATATTGTGGTGTTTGATCCGGAAAAGATAAGAGACAAATCGACATATACCAATCCTTTACAGTATTCCGAGGGTATGGAGTGGGTGCTGGTAAACGGAGGGATCGCTATATCGGAGGGCGCTATTTCTAATGAATTACACGGAAAAATATTAAGAAAAGAAAAAAATAACCGAGAATGGCCAGTGTCCACCATATAGATAAAACTCTTTTGGTATTGATCTTAACCCTTTCGGGGGTGGGTTTTTTAATGTTTATTTCGGCATCCATCGGCCTTGTCGGCTCATCCAACCTGACTCCCGGTAAAATAATCTTCAAACAGCTTTTAACGGGTTTGGGGGTTGGCGGAATACTTTTTATCGCGGCCATACGGATAAATTATAAATTTTGGTATAGAACATCATTTATATTTTTCATATTAGCGTCAATCTTAATGCTCCTGGTTCTTTTGCCCGGTCTGGGTTTTTCTCATGGAGGAGCGCAGCGGTGGCTGGATCTCGGGCCTATTTCTTTCCAGCCGGCTGAGTTGCTTAAGTTCGCTTTTATTATTTACCTTGCGGCGTGGCTTTCCGCGAGAAAAAAAGACGTTGATACCGGTAAATTCGGCCTTTTACCGTTTTTGGCGATAATGGGGTTCGTGAGTTTTTTATTTTTACTGCAATCCGATCTGGGAACGCTCGCGGTGATCCTGGCATCGGCTACCCTTCTTTTTTTTATTGGAGGAGGAAGAATACTCCATTTGGTTTTTGCGGGATTGGTGGTTGTTTTGATGCTTGTCTTGATGATCTCTTTTGAAGATTATCGCAAGGATAGGATTATGACTTTTTTTTATCCGGACTCCGATATTAGTGGAGCCGGTTGGCAACTATATCAGTCGCAAATTGCCATCGGTTCCGGAGGATGGCTTGGCGCCGGATTCGGAGAGGGAGTTCAAAAATATAAATATCTTCCGGAGGCGATAGGGGACTCGATATTCGCGGTCATAGCCGAGGAGTTCGGCTTTGTCGGTTCTTTTGTTCTTCTCTCGCTTTATATTTTTTTATTATGGCGTTTTGTGCATATCGCATTAAATTCTTCCGATTATTTTGCTCGACTTCTTGGCTCGGGCATTGTTATAATCATATTAGTGCAGACATTCGTGAATATAGGTTCAATGGTGGGCCTTATACCTTTAACCGGTTTGCCGCTCGCCTTTATAAGCCAGGGAGGATCGTCTCTTGCGGTTACATTATTTTCGACCGGTATATTATTGAATATTTCAAAATATAAAAAAGTATGAAAATTTTATTTGCCGGCGGAGGAACCGGCGGTCATTTTTATCCTATAATCGCGGTTGCGAATTCGATTCGCAGGATGGCTGACGAGCAGAATATTATTCATGTTGATATGGTTCTTTATTCGACCAAACCGTACGATAAGGATATACTTAAGCAGCATTCTATTGAATTTAGGAATATACCCGCGGGAAAGGTGAGGAGATATTTCTCTATATTGAATTTTTTTGACCTGTTCAGTACCGGAATAGGAATAATAAAATCTTTATGGGGAATTTTTTTGGATATTCCCGACGTGGTTTTTGCAAAAGGAGGTTACGCGAGTTTTCCCCCTCTTCTTGCCGCGAAGCTTTTTAAAATACCGACCATTATACATGAATCGGACGTTGTCCCGGGGAAAGTTAATTTATGGGCCTCCAAATTCGCCGACCGAATAGCAATTTCATTTCCGGAAACTATAAAATATTTTCCCAAAAACAAAACAGCGCTTGTGGGTCATCCCATCAGAAGAACTATTCTTAGCGGTACGGTTGAGGCGGCTATCAGTATTTTTGAGCTTGAAAAAGACATGCCGACTATTTTGGTTATTGGGGGGTCGCAGGGTTCCCAGCGGATCAATGAGATAGTCCTCGATATTATGCCGGAACTGGTTAATAAAGCGCAGGTAATACATCAGACCGGTTTTAAAAATCTTAAGGATGTCAGGAGCAGAGCGTCGGTCGCTCTGAAGAATAATCCCCACCAGTCTCGTTATCATACCGTGGACTTTTTAAATGAGAACGAGTTGAGGAACGCGTCAACAATATCAAAGCTTGTTATTTCAAGAGCTGGAGCGGGCGCTATTTTTAATATTGCCGCGTGGGCCAAGCCCTCTATTTTGATTCCTATTCAGGACTCGGCTCAGGACCATCAGAGGCAAAACGCATACAGTTACGCGAGAACGGGAGCCGCGCAGGTGATTGAAGAAGCCAATCTTTCACCGCACATACTCTCGGCAGAAATAGACAAAATTTTTACGAATGAACATGTCGCCGCCAATATGAGTAAAGCGGCCGAGGCCTTTTCCAGAATAGACGCAGCCGACAAGACAGCCAAAGAGATCCTTAGTTTAGCATTAGAACATTCATCTTAATTTATGCAGATAAGAGTGCGAATAGCGCCTTCACCCACAGGACCCTTGCATATAGGTACTGCCAGAGCAGCGCTTTTTAATTATCTTTTCGCGAAAAAAAACAAAGGCAGTTTTATTTTAAGAATTGATGATACCGACACGGATCGATCAAGCAAGGCTTTTGAGGAGGATATTAAAAGAGGGCTTTTGTGGCTCTCTTTGAAGTGGGATGAATTTTACAAACAATCCGAACGAATCGATATCTATCGAGAGCAATTATTAAAACTTTTGGAAGAAGGGAAGGTTTTTTGGTGCTGGCACAGTCAGGAGGAATTGGCGAGCGAGCGTGATCATTTTATTCGCCAAAAATCAGCCCCGAGGCATATATGTGAGTTTCGGGATTTGGACAAAAAAGAGGCGCGAACAGGAGAAAAACCGATATTGAGATTTAAGAACAACGAAAAAGAGGAGGTTGTTTTTAATGACCTGATACGCGGGAAGATCGAGTTCAGGCCGGACTTGTTCGGTGATTTTTCGGTTGCCAAAAACTTAGAAGCTCCTCTTTATAATTTTTCTACGGTGCTTGACGACTCGTTAATGAAAATATCCCACGTGATACGCGGAGAGGATCATATTTCAAATACTCCCAAACAAATATTAATATACAGGGCATTGGGTTTTGATCTGCCTGAGTACGCGCATCTCCCTCTTATTTTGGGCAAAGACCGTTCAAAACTTTCAAAGAGGCACCAAGCGACGTCATTGATGCAATACGAAGATGAGGGATATCTTCCGGAGGCGTTGATAAATTTTCTCGCGCTTTTGGGTTGGCGGGAGGCAAATGACGACGGAGAAGAGCTTTTTTCTATAGATGAGCTTTGTAAAAAATTTTCTCTTGATCGTGTTCAGAAAAGCGCCGCTGTGTTTGATGTTGAGAAGTTAAATTGGATAAATTCTCGCTATTTGAGATTTTTGGAGACTAAAGACCTGGCGGTAATGTTAAAAAAATATTTAAAGCCGGCCTGGAAAATAAAAACGGACGAGAATCCGGAAAGGTGGATCAAAGTGGCAGCGCTTGAACAGCCTCGTATTGTTAAGCTGGAAGATATAACCGGGCTCGTTGATTATTTTTTTGAAGAGCCGTTTTTGGATAAAGAGATGCTCTTATGGAAGAAGCAAAACGCGGGGGACGCGATCAAACATTTGGAAAAAATTTACGAACTGGCAAGCGATCTGCAAGACACCGATTTTTCAAAAGATATTTTGGAAAAAACAATAATGCCCTATGCCGGCGAGGCGGGCAGGGGAGAGGTACTGTGGCCTTTCAGGGTTGCTCTTTCCGGCAAGACCACCTCCCCCGGACCCTTTGAAATTGCGGAGATATTAGGCAGGGAGGAAACCTTAAAAAGGACTTATAAAGCCAAAGAAACTCTGGAGTCTTAGCCGGATTCGGGTTATTATTATAAGTATAAGGGTTTTATGAAAAGAAATTTATCACAAATTGCTTTTATTTTTGTATTTTTAGCCGCCTTGTCTTTTTCGATACCCGATGCCAAGGGCGCGAGCTTGAAAGAATTAAGAAGCCAGCTCGAAGAAAGAGGAATGAAGATCGAGGAGATTGAAAAAGAGATACAAGAATATAAAGAAGAAATAGACCGGACATCCAATGTCGCGGCCTCTCTTTCGAACGAGGTAAAAAAGATCAACGCGGTGATAAGCAAACTTAGCGCCGATACCCGCGTAACCGAACAGCGTATAGATTTTTCGGAACTTAATATAGAAAAATTAACGATTGAAATAGAAAATATTGAAACCGGTATAAACTCGGACCGTGGATCTCTCGCGGAATTACTGCGGAGTATTGATGATGCCACATCCAAATCGTTTATCGAGATACTTCTCGCGAACGTTTCATTATCGTATTTTTTTGATGACCTTGAATACAGAGATGATCTTCAGGGGGTTCTGCAGACCAAGCTTCAGGATTTAAGAAGGCAAAGGACCTTAGCGGAGGAAGAAAGGCTGACTCGGGAAAACGAAAAATTAAATCTTATTTCGTATCAAAAAGAACTCTCCGACCGCAAGAAAATAGAACAATCCGCGAAGGACGATAAAGCATATCTTTTGAATATTACAAAAAATGAAGAAAAGAAATACCAAAAACTTTTGGATGAACGATTAAAAATGAAAGAAGCCCTGGAGGAAGAGTTAAAAAATATAGAGCAGGAGATACGCATAATCATTGATCCGGCCTCACTCCCGCCCGCCGGTCCCGGCGTTCTGGGGTGGCCGCTTACGGACATTTCGCTTAAATCATGCTACGCCGGAGGAGGGGCATTTAAAAATTGCGTAACTCAATTTTTCGGGAATACCGACTTCGCGACAACCAATCCTCAAATATATAATAACAAGGGGCATAACGGCATAGATTTCAGGGCGCCCACGGGAACACAGATATTAACTTCACGCGAAGGAATAGTCCGGGCCGTTGGAGATACGGACGCGGGTTGCCGGGGGGTGTCATATGGCAAGTGGATACTTATTGATCATCCAAACAATCTTTCTACTCTCTATGCCCATCTTTCAAGAATAAGCGTCGGTTCGAATACTCAGGTTAATAAAGGACAAGTCATTGGTTATTCCGGAATGACCGGATATTCAACCGGGCCACATCTTCATTTTACGGTGTATGCGTCTCAAGCCGTGGAAGTATCGACATATCGAAGTAAAATATGCGGAACATTGATGGAGATGCCTTTGTCGCCGGCAAACGGTTATTTAAATCCGTTGAGTTACTTATAAAATTAAATCCTAAATAATTTAATAATTTTTCGTTTCGCACTTTTTGGTTGTTGTGCTATAATATAATTAATGATGAATAGGGGATTTATACAAATAATTGTTATTGTCGCCATATTCATAATTACCATAAGTTTGCTTGGGATATCTCTATCTTCAATATTTAATAATGGACTTATACGGGATAATTTCAGCTTTGTTTGGCGCTGGTCAGACTACGTATGGGAGAATTACTTAAAAATACCCGCTAAATTTATTTGGAATTTATTCGTAGATTTTATTTGGGAACCTTTTAACGATATTGTGAGGACTAATTTTAAAGAGCGAGCCGCTCCAGCAGACGTTAATCCACAGTAGGGTGAATTAACGTGGTGGGTCATTTTTGCTCTATAGGTATGTCGTAAAAGGTATATTGTGCGACTATGTATATGTTTTAAAATATATACTCTCCTCTTCTAATCTGTGGGGGTATTTTAAATTCCGTCGCAGTTCCCCGCGGGGGTGTATCCTAAAGATTCGGCTTCTTGAATAGAGGAGAACCATATTTTGTTTTCCTCTTTAATTCGTAGGGCGCCCGGACAATCCGGCAGATGATATTTATCGCTATTTTTTGAACCAACGTAATTCCCTATTATAACTCCCCCGGTATTTAAAACTCCCGTGCCCCGGATTTCGTCATTTTTGTCCGTATTTGTATATTCATCCGTTTTGATCGAATACTCCATTCCCAGGGGTTCTTTAGGGCCCATTATGATGGATAATCTGCCTAAGCCGAATGAAATAACGGCTATAAGGAAAAAACTTACTGCCAGAATAAGGTCATTTTTATTTTCTTTTATCCATTTTACGGCAAGCTCGAGTCGGGATGTCTGTTTTTTCTCCATTTAAATATTATAATTATTGAATTTTATTTCGCAACAAAGTTCTATTATTACGGGGTAAAGTAGAATAAAAAAGGGCCCACCTTCTGGTGAACCCTTTGGTTGGCTATAGTAGCCTTTGCAGCCCGCCGCGAGCGGGCACGCGTTCCTTCGGCATTTTTAATTGGCGCCTCCCTTCCCTTGTTTATCGCGCAAAGGAAGGCTCTTCCTTCTCCCTTCCCCCGGAATTTCTCAGGCTCGAGTATTGTTTTTGAGCCCAGTAGTCCCGAGAAGTTTTAATCGAAAAATTGCGAGAGAAGCTCGTTCTTACCCTTGAAGTAGTTTCCAAGGGCTCGTCCTTCGTATCCGAACGTTACGCCCGGGTTTCTTACCCAGGCGATATTTGGAATCCTCGGAAGGTACTGGATATCCTCCTCCGTGGTTATCCAGTTACCCATCGGGATGTTATCCTCCATGATGTAGTTGATTGCCTCCAGCATCCACGGACTGGGGCGGTGATTTTTAGGGGTTGGATGTGCGATCTCTTCGTGACACTCAAAACATTCTTGAGTGTCTACTTTGCACGAAAAATTCGTGCAAAAATGGTCGTGGATTTCTTCACAGTATGGGCACTTCTTCATACGCCACCACCCCCTTTTTAATCAATAAAATTTTAAATCTAAAGTCATTATATATGATCTTATTATTTTGTCAATAGTAGGCGGTAGGCGGGAAAATTGACTATAACCACCTATTTTGTTAGTATATTATAATAATTTATAAGAATATTTAATTATTTATGGCGCATACAAAAGCAGGCGGATCCGCAAAAAATCTAAAAGATTCCAAGCCTAAATATTTAGGCGTTAAGCTTTCCGATGGTCAGACGGCAAAAGCCGGCTCAATTATCGTACGCCAACGCGGAACCGAGGTTTACGCCGGGAAGAACGTCGGCATGGGGAAAGATCATACTCTTTATTCTCTTATAAGCGGTGTAGTTAAGTTTACAAAAAAAAGAAAATTAAAATTTAACGGTAACAAGGCCGAAGTGAAAGTGGTTTCGGTTTTGGAGAAATAATTTTCAAACAAAAAATCGTCTCATAACCGGGACAATTTTTTTTGTTTAAAGTTGTTTAAATTTTTAATTTTGAATTTTTAACTTATCATTTTCTTTTAGCCGCCGCTTTTATGAATTCTCTAAAAAGAGGATGGGGTCGTAGTGGTCTTGATTTTAATTCCGGGTGGAATTGTACAGCGACAAAAAACGGATGGTTTTTTAATTCTATTATTTCCACAAGGTTTTTCTGCGGATTTGTGCCCGCGATAACCAGACCCGCCTGCTCCAGTTTTTCCCTAAAATCATTATTCATTTCATATCGATGCCTGTGGCGTTCAAGAATATTTTTTTCTCCGTAGGCCTTAAAGCTTATTGTGTCTTTTTTTAATTCGCAAGGATATGTCCCCAGGCGCATAGATCCTCCAAAGTTCATATTTTTAAGTTTTTCTTCTTGTTCGGGGAGAATGTTTATAACAGGGTGGGGATTTTTAGGATCAACTTCGGTAGTGTGGGCGTTTTTAAGTTTTGATTCGTTGCGGGCAAACTCAATCACGGCAAGCTGCATTCCGTAACACAACCCCAAATAAGGAACTTTGTTCATCCGCGCGTATTTGATGACCTTTATCTTTCCCTCAACTCCCCTCGCGCCAAATCCGCCCGGTACGATTATGCCGTTAAATTTTTTAAGCTCTTTTAACTTCTCGGGATTGGTTTCGTATTCCTCTGAATCAAGCCAATGTATTTCCGGTTTAAAGCCCAAACTCCATGACGAGTGCTTAATGGCTTCAATGACCGATATATAAGAATCGGAAAGGACGAATTTTCCGGTGGAAAAATACTTGCCGATAACCGCTATTTTTACGGGCCTGGTCAGTCTACGGTATTTATTGGAAAATTTCTTCCATTCTTTAAGATCTCCTTTTTTTGTTTGCATCCCGAAATGGAAAAATATTCTTTGTGACATTTTATCTTTTTCGAAATTCAGAGGGATCTCGTAGATGTTGTCCGAATCCGGAGCCGAGATAACGTCTTCCTCTCCTATGTTGCAAAATATGGCTATCTTTCTTTTGCGGGGGTTATCTATGGGGGCTGATGACCTTCCAATAATTATGTTTGGCTGTATTCCCACGCTATTAAGGGCTCTTACCGCGTGCTGAGTCGGCTTTGTTTTCATCTCTCCAATCATTTTTGGGATTGGAAGATAGCTTACCATTATGAACATTACTTGGCTGGAGTGCCTCAATTTCATTATTCTTGCCGCTTCCAGGAAAACCATGTTTTGATATTCGCCGACAGTCCCGCCTATCTCTATTAGCAAAAAATCGGCTTTTGTTTTGGCGCCGGCCAGTTCGATCCGTTTGATTATTTCTTCCGTGATATGAGGGACCACCTCAACGCATTTTCCGTTGTAATACATCGACCGCTCTTTAATAATGACCGAATGGTATACTTGTCCGGTGGTCATATAATTATAACGATACATATTTTGGTCGAAGAAGCGCTCATAATTACCGATATCCTGATCGCATTCAAGTCCGTCTTCAGTCACAAAAACTTCTCCGTGTTCCACCGGATTCATGGTTCCGGCGTCAGAATTTAGATAAGGGTCTATCTTTACGGCGCTTACCTTATGTCCGCTACTTTGTAGAATTTTACCGATTGACGCGCACGATACGCCTTTTCCGATCCCGGACATGACTCCACCGACTATGAATATGTATCTGGTCATATTTATTGGTTTTATTTATTTTTTATCTCCCGCTCCTTTAATGGTTATTTTGACGCTTCCCGAAAATTCCCCGCGCGAAATCGGGAGCTCATAATCCCCCGTTTTTTTAATAGGAGCGTCTAAAACTATTTCGTCTTTTTTAATATCAAACCCGTGTTTTTTTAATTCTTTTGAGATCATTTCGGCCGATACTCCTTTAAAAAGACTCCCCTTTTCATTCGCGGTCACCTCGATTATTATTTGTTTTTCCGATATTTTTTGAAGATTTTTTAAAAATTCCTCCGAGGATACGCTTGATGCGATATTTTTATTGGCTATTATTTTTTGATGATCTTTAAGAGCATCCGGGGTTGCCGATTTAGCCAGTTTATTTGGTATTAAAAAGTTGCGGGCATATCCGTCCGATGCCTCCACGATCTCATCTTTTCGTCCTACTTTTGGTACGTCTTTAAGAAGAATTATTTTCATCCCGTTAGAATTAGAATTTATTACATTTGTTTTAATATTTCAATTGCTTTTTTAAGCTGGGCGTCTCCCTCGTCGTCTTCGGAAGGCTCTACATATATGTCAGGCTCAAGCCCCTCTTTGGATATTGATGTGCCGTTGGGAGTAAGCCATCGGGCAACCGTTACCTTGAGCGAAGTATCTTGTGTCACCGGAACAAGTTCTTGCACCGATCCTTTCCCGTATGTTTTCTCGCCTACAAGTTTTACGACCCCGTGGTCTTTAAGAGCGCCCGCTACTATTTCGGAGGCTGAGGCCGATCCCCGATTGACGAGTATGACTACCGGAATATGAGTGAACATGTCGTATCCTTTTGAACGATGGATCTTTTCTTCTCCGTCCGAATAAACTTCTCTAACAACGATCTTTCCCGGAGGCAAGAACCAGCTTGAGATATCTACCGCCGATTGGAGGTATCCTCCGGGATTGTTTCTTAAGTCTAAGATTAATTTCTTTTTGCCGGATTCATAAAGTTCTCTTACGGCCACTCTGAAAGCATCCGATGAATTTTCGGAAAAACTAAAAAGACGTATCACAAAGATTTCCTCATCCTCAATCGGCTTATTATTCTCCGCTGTTCTTTCTTTTGTTTCTGTCTCTATGATGGGTATTTGGATTGTATCTCGGATAATATCTAATTCCAAAGGTTCTTCTGTATTTTCACGGATGATCGTCAGGGCCACTTTTGAGCCTTTTGGACCTCGAATAAGGCGCACAGCCTCCTCAATCGTCATGTTTAAGGTTGATCTGTCGTCTATTTCGATTATTTTATCTCCTGCTTTGACTCCCGCCCGGTAAGCTGGAGTGTTTTTTAGGGGTGAAATGACCGTTAAAATATCCTGGCGTATTCCAATCTCCATTCCTACTCCCTCAAAGTTGCCCCGTACTTCGCTTTTGAAATATTCATTATCTATCGGAGGCAAAAAGACGGTATAAGGGTCGCCCAGAGAAGAAACCATCCCTTGTATAGCGCCCCAGACCATATCATTTTCGTTCAGATCTTCATCCGCCACATATTTATCCTCAAGAAGACTCCACGTCTGCCAGAAAGGGTAAAAATCAATTTCGGCCGGTTTGCTGGTCTCTTTATTAAAAAGATTAGTGACTTTTTCGATCGCGTCTTTTTGGCTCGCGCCAACAAAAATACCGGCCCAAAATACAACCAATATTAGTATTCCTCCACCGGCGAAGGTCAGCCCTTTTTTGATAAAATTCATAATTTAAGTATCTCAAAAAATGAAAATCCGGTCAATTCACAACAAGCTTATATTCATATATACTTTATACATAAAATATATACGTTATTTGTATACTCTATCCATAATGACTTATTTATTAATATATAACACTAAGACTCGCGCAATAGAGGAGGTCAAGCCCATTCGCGTCAACAAGATCGGATTTTATGCCTGTGGACCGACGGTTTATCAATATGCCCATATTGGGAACTTTCGAACATATATTTTTGAAGATATCTTAAAAAGAACATTGCGTCTTTTAAATTATAAGGTCAAGCATGTGATAAATATAACCGATGTTGGCCATCTTACTTCGGATGAAAATGACGGCGAGGATAAGATCGAAAAAGAAGCCAGGCGCCAAAGAAAGACAGCTTACGAGATAGCGCGTTTTTATGAGAAAGTGTTTAAAAAGGATATTAGGCGCCTAAATATAGAGGAGCCGGATATTTGGGCGCGGGCATCAGAGCACATAAAAGAACAGATTAATTTAATCAAAATTCTTGAGAAAAAAGGTTTTACTTATCGCATATCGGATGGAATATACTTCGACGTTTTGAGATTTAGAAAGTACGGCGAATTATGGAAAACGGCGCCAAAAGAAACGCGCGCGCGTGATAATATAACAATAAAAGAAAAAAAGAATCCCCAGGATTTTGCTTTATGGAAATTTTCCGCGCCTTCCGGAGCAGATCCCTCAACCATTAAAAATTTTCCGTTGAGGGATATGCAGTGGCCCTCTCCCTGGGGTATCGGTTTTCCGGGGTGGCACATAGAATGCTCCGCTATGTCTATGAAGTATTTAGGTAAGCATTTTGACGTACACGCCGGGGGGATAGATCATATACCCGTTCATCACACCAACGAAATAGCTCAATCGGAGGCCGCCTCGAACATGCCCTTCGTTAATTATTGGGTGCACGGCAATTTTTTACTTGTCGGAGGAAAGCGCATGGGAAAATCGGAGAAAAACTTTTTAACACTTGATGAGCTCGTAGATAAAGGTTTTGATCCTCTTGATTACCGCTATTTGGCGCTGACCGCGCATTACCGCTCTCCCCTCTTTTTTTCTTTAGACGCGCTTAAATCTTCAAGGAACGCGCGATTGCATCTTACAACCATAATTCAAAAGCTTTATCAAACAAAAAAGAAAATATCCAAAAAAGAGTCTTTAAAATTTAAAGACGATCTATTGGAGACTGTAAGAGTCGACCTTGATACGCCTAAGGGTCTCGCGTTGTTGTGGAGCCGTATCGAAGACATTTCGATAAATGAAATATTATGGGCCGATCGGATATTCGGATTAGGTTTAAATAAAGTAAAACCGCTTAAAATTTCGAATAAAATAAGAAATCTTCTTAAAAAGCGCGATAGTTATCGAAAGGGAAAAAACTGGAAAGAAGCCGATATAATCCGGCTTGAGATTAAAAAATATGGATTTGAAATAGAAGATTCTTCGCGAGGTCCGGTCTTAACTTCGTTATCTTTTTCTTGAGCTTTTTGAGTTGGTTTTAGCTTTAATTTTAGCTTTTATCGGCTTAAGAACGCTTTTTTGTGTTTTTCCGACTTCTTTTTTGATGTTTCCCCAGTGGCTTTTTAATTCTTTGGCCATTTGGTCGAGATCTTTTTTGTTTATATTAAGAGAACGATAAGCTTTAACCGCCTCATCTACGGCGTGCTTATAGGTTTTTTCGTCGATATGCTTTATTTTTTTAAAATTTTTAGCCACCTCATTTTTTGCCTTTGATACCCATTCTTTGGCTTTTTTCCTGTTTTTCACTTCTTTGGGGCCTGTAAAAAAATATAAACCGACCGCGGTAACGGCTGCTGTTGCCGCGACTCCCGCTCCAACCTCTGCCGCTAATTTATGCGAACTTTTTTTCTCTTTAGTCATATGATTTAATTATAATAAAAAATAAAAACGACTCACTTAATATTATATATTATTTTGTTTAAAAAAAGAATATCGATTAATAAATATCCACGCTCGTTCCAATCTTTATATCGTGGTCTTCGGCCCATCCGGAACTAACCTCAAGCACGTATTTTACCGGATTTTTTGGCCTGAATATTTCAGGGTAAGACTCCGGGGCGGCGTTGCGCGTGATATCTACTACCGTAAAATTTTTTCCGATCCATATCATATCTAAAGAAAAAAGCATATCTTTCATCCAAAATCCGTGGCGGTCGGGTTTATCGAATACAAAGAGCATACCCTCGCCTTCTTTGAGACCATCCCTTCCGGAAAGACCTCGAGATCTTTGCTCCACGGTTGTAGCGAGCTCAACCGTGACTATTTCGCTGTTTATTTTTACTTCGGCGTATTTATGTTTAAAAGGGAAATCTTTAAGCGTTAAAAAAGCGCTTAGCGCAAAAACCGAAATAATTATCGCCGTAAAAATAAGAGCGTTTTTTTTTGCATAGGACATTTTGATTTATTTTCTAGTTATACCTCTTATCGGTGATTGAGAAGGAGGCAAATCCTTTTTTGGCTTAGGCAAAAAAGGGTTCCAGAGGAATCCGTCTATCCCCCAGTATTGCCCTGCCAAAGTGGAGGCGAAGAATCCGAAAATAAGAGCATATATGATGTGTTCATCCACTAAATATGAATGAGCGCCGACATATGGGAAGGTTAAGCCCGGGAAATAATAAAGGATCATCATTAAAACTCCCCCAACAGACGCGAAACGGGTTAAAAAACCAAAAATCAACGCCAACCCGATTAATAATTGACCCCACTCGTTTAAAAGATTTATCCAATCAATGTTTTGAGAGCCCGCGAGCCAATTATAAAATTGAGGGAATGTTTTCGCGCTTTTTAAAAATCCTTCCGCGCTCCATTTTGGATCAAGTAGTTTTGTGGCGCCCGAGTATAAGAATATCCAGCCCATGGATATTCTTAATAAAAATAGAAAAAATTTTGATGACCCATTTGCCATAAAGTATAAATAAAATTATTAATACGGCCTATATAAAAATTATACCACATTCACGCGCCCTACACTAAGTATTCGCGTCAACGCCCACGGCTTCGGATATATGTAAAAATCCATCTTTTTTAAGAAGATAAATGAGGCCCATATTTATTTGATAAGGAAGTTGAGGCCCTTTATAGATGAGCCCGGTTATGAGCTGCAAAAGAGATGCTCCGTTGCGGATCTTTTCATAAGCATCTTCTGCGGAAAAAATGCCTCCGCATCCGATAATGACGAGCCTCTCCCCGAAATTTTTATAGGCAAGTTTTATAAGCTCTCTCGAGCGAGCTTGCGTCGGTTTTCCGCTAAGGTTTCCTTTACGGTCTTTGAATCGAAAGGCCTCTTCGGTTTTTATCGCCGGATTATTCCGGTTTTTTTCGAGATTACCGAAAATAACTCCGACTACGGGGAACGAGCTTATTATCTTGAGCATTTCAAGAGTTTCTTCGTTTGTTTTATTTATCGGCATTTTTATAAAAAGTGGCTTTTTTAATTTCAATCCCTTGATGGGATTTAAGATTTTAATCAGATTGTCGGGGTCCGAAAAACTTTCACTTCCGGAAAGATTCGGACAGCTGATATTCAATTCATAATAATGAAAAGGATTCCCGTTTTTTTCCAACAATTCAAATGATGAGACGATGTCGCCCACAGCTTCATCAAGCGAAAGGTCCGAGTTCGTTTGGCCTATGCTTATGCCAACGGGAAGATTGAATTTATTTCCCGCAACATTTTGCATTACGACCAGTACCCCGGGATTTTTAAAACCCTTGTTGACTAAGATAGACCCGGACTCTACCAGCCTACTTAAACGAGGCTTAGGGTTTCCTTCGCTTGGTTTGTTCGTGATTGTCCCGACGGTTTCAAATCCGAAGCCAGTAGCAGACATAAACCCCGTAAGTTTGGCATTATAATCGAAACCGGCGGCAAGCCCGATCGGATTTTCAAAATCTATCCCTGCAATTTTTTGTTTTAATGAAGGATCGTAAATATGAAAAAATCGTTCGATGAATTTTGAAAAACCTATATTCCCGAGGCCTTCTCCTAAATTTATTACGAATTCGTGAACCCGTTCGGCATCAAAAATAAAAAAGACTCTGCGCAAAACGAGGCGGTAAAAAAATGAAAAAATATTAATCAATGAATAATTTAACTTATTCATAAAACTGCCGGTGATATTTTAATTTATTAAAGCTTTTTTTTCAGCTCTTCTTCCAGGATTTTTATTTGGTTTTCCGATAGGCTGTGTTTTGACTTGTGTTCTTTTAGCCATTTAATACCCCGGTCAAGTTCTTTTTTGTCTATTCCGTGGTCGGGTCCGCCTTCTTCAATGTCTCCATGATAGATCTTTTCTATGTCTTTGATATCGTTGTCGTGGAACCCTTCGTATCGAAGATGTTGGCGGACTTTTTTAAATTCTTCCCGATTTACTTTTGGTTTGTCCTTAAAAAATATTCCCATATATTTAAATTTTTATTAATAATAATTTATTTTATCTTTATTGAACTATCAATATTGCGCCGGTATGTTCCGGTTTATTTAAATTCTTATAAATTATGAATCCTGTTTCCGTAAACGTGTATTCATATATATCCCCCTTTGACGATGTTTTATCTTGCCCAAAATACGCGAAAGATTTGTTTTCGGTTTCCGAATATTCAGTCGAAGCCAGGCGCAGAGCGTTGTTGCTGTTATTTATAAATCTTATTGTCTCACCTCTTTTTGCGTTTAAATTATTTGGAGTAAAGCCCTTATCTAAATAATAAATAATAAGCGCCCCATCTTTTGCTCTTTGCTGGATTTGGGGGGAGGGGTTTGTTGGTGGGATGGTCGTCTGCTCTTGCCCTGTTTCAATATTTTCGGTATTTTCTACCCCGATTGCCTCATCCCGGTTTTGTTCCGTCCCATTTTTGAACGTGGCGTCATTATTGTCGCGACCGACAAAAAAAACTACCGCAAAGATCGACAATACCACTAAAACAATCCCTATAATATATTTTTTATTCATATATTAATATTTTAGAACTTTTTTAAAAAAGAAAACCCCCCTAATAATTTGTAAAATTAAAACCGATATATTTTAAGCATGCTCGTTGTCTTTTTTAATAACTCGCCAGTGATAAAAATATAAAGGCATCCCGATCAGTATTAACGCCAGATTAAAAGACGCGTTTCGATGGCGTTGCGCCGTGACCGGGTTTATTTCTTCATTTCGTCTTTCCCAATTTTCTTGCTCAATCAGCCAGCGTTTTAAGGATTCATGTTCTTGCGCGGTTAGCTCTGCTTCTCCTTTTTCGATTTCCTGTATCCGCTCTACCGAAAATGGGGCGTAGGCCGGCTGTTTATACATAATTCGTTCCTGTTCTTCCGCCTTGGTAAATACATAAACCTTAAGCCCCATATCGAGAAAACGAACGCCACCAATTGTTAAAAGTACGAGTCCCAGCATCGCAAAGGTATAAAGATAGATCATTCTTATCCAAGAATTTGTTTTCATATTATTCGGATTCCGTTATTTTGCCGTCAAAATGTTCATCATCTGCTTCGGCCTCCGCTTTGGTTTGATGCGTAACTCCATCACGGTGATTCGGCGGAGAATATAACGTATAAAGTTTAAGCGCCTCACTCTCGGAGGTGTTGATAATGTTATGTTTGGCCCCCGCGGGAACAACAATGGCAAAACCATCTCTTATTTTATGTTTAACGTCGTTTAATACAGCTGCCCCCTCGCCCGCCTCGCATCGTATGAATTGGTCGAGGCTATGGATCTCCTCACCGATATCTTCGCCCGGAGCAATGCTCATAAGCACCAGTTGGCTGTTTTTTGCGGTGTATAGAACTTTTCTGAAATTTTCGTTTTCAATGGAATCTTTTTCTATATTTGTTATAAATCCATTCATATTTTTTTAAATTAATAATATTTTTTAATTATAATATATTCAATCTTTTTTTAAAAGTTAATTATGGGCTCTTCCCATGAATAAAAAATGAAATTACTCACAGTAAAATAAAAATTATCCCGCGTATTCGCGGGATTGATCAATCTTTATCCATAAAATTTATACTATTGAAATCAACAAAAAGAGCATCCACGGGAATATCTTTTTCGGCGACCGGCTTGAATTTTTGAACCATCTCTTTAGCTCTTAGCAGGTCAGATAAAACTTTTTCTTTTTTAGCCCCCCCGTAAGCTCCACACTCGTCATGTGATTCAATAAATATTCTCTTGGTATGGTGGAGCTTTATGGATTTTTCGATCTGGCTAAAAATAAAATCTTTATCGGAATGATTTTCGGGTGCCGATATATTTTTGGCTCCTCCCGCCACTATGATTGTATCGACGAATTTGAGCTTTAATTCAGATTCAAGATCGGTGAGACATCTTTTGAAACGGCAATCAATACATCGTATTATTAAAGCATCGGCAATATAGTGATCGCGCGAAAGAGATTTGTCCAACCTTATCGTTCTCTTTACTGTTGGCATAAAATATTGATCTCCTTTGGGTTTACTTCTAAAAAACCGGAGCTAATGGGAATTATATGTGTTTTGCCGTTATTGTCAATTATTTTTAAGTTGCCTTTCTCAAGCCCACAAATCAAAGGAATGTGGTTTTTTAATATCGTAAGCTCCCCCTCGGCGCTTTTTACGTTAACGGACTCTCCGGACCCCTTGAATAAAATTTCTTTTAAAGAATAAATATTTATCGTCATATTTCATTTATTCCGCCTTTCATATAAAATGTTTCCTCTGATTTGTCGTCGTGTCTGCCTTCCAGTATCTCTTTGAAGGCCTGCACCGTCTCTTCTCTGGGGACAAATTTTCCGGCCTGACCCGTAAAGTTTTCGGCTACGAACATGGGTTGCGATAAGAATCTCTGGATTTTGCGCGCGCGCGATACGGTCTGTTTATCGACTTCAGAGAGCTCCTCCATTCCTAAAATAGCTATAATGTCTTGCAGTTCTTTGTATCTTTGTAGAACCTTCTGAACGTCTCTGGCTGTTTTATAATGCTCTTCTCCCACTATCTTCGGAGTAAGAGCGGTTGATGTGGAGGCAAGAGGGTCTACCGCCGGATAAATGCCTATCTCGGTGAGGGGGCGGGACAAAACTATTGTTGAATTGAGATGACTGAAAGTCGTGGCAGGTGCCGGGTCCGTGATATCATCGGCAGGAACATAAATTGCCTGTACCGACGTTATTGATCCGTTTTTAGTGGAGGTGATTCTTTCCTGTAACTCACCCATTTCTGTCGCGAGAGTGGGTTGATATCCGACAGCCGAAGGAAGACGCCCAAGAAGCGTGGATACCTCAAGACCGGCTTGTGAGAACCTGAAGATGTTGTCTATAAAAAGGAGGACATCTTTACGTTCGGTATCTCTGAAATATTCGGCCATAGTAAGAGCGCTTAAAGCCACGCGAAGACGCGCGCCCGGGACTTCGTTCATTTGTCCAAAAACGAGGGCTGTTTTGCTTATAACCCCGGAATCTTTCATCTCATGATAAAGATCATTCCCTTCGCGCGATCTTTCGCCCACTCCCGCGAATATCGAGGCTCCTCCGGATTCTTCCGCGACGTTCCTGATGAGCTCCATTAACAGAACTGTTTTCCCTACGCCCGCTCCCCCGAAAAGACCGACCTTCCCCCCTTTAATAAAAGGAGCGATAAGATCTATGACCTTGATACCGGTTTCAAATACTTCGGTTTTTATTGACTGCTCCGTGAGGGTCGGGGCGCTCCTGTGTATCGGAAGAAATTGATCGAATTTTAATCCGGATTCGTCTAACGGTACTCCCAATGCGTCAAAAATATGGCCTAAAACTTTTTGCCCCACCGGGACCGATATCGGCTTCCCCGTATCCACCGCCTTGCTTCCGCGTCGGAGACCGTCGGTCGAGGACATCGCAATCGCCCTTATCTTCCCCGGTTCAAGATGTTTTGCCACCTCAACTACGATTTTTTTTCCTTCGTTCTCTATTTCAAGCGCGTTAAAAAGCGCGGGCATAATAACTCCCTCTTTGAATTCAATATCTACGACAGGTCCAATTATTTGTATGATCTTTCCTTCGGTCATATTAATTTATATTTGCGCCGGCAGTTATCTCCGCGAGCTCTCTCGTGATACCGGCTTGGCGTGATTTATTAAAAATAAGCTGTAAGTCGTCTTTCAGTTCACTCGCGTTATCGGAAGCGTTTTTCATCGCGACCATCCGCGCCGAGTGCTCTGAAGCATTTGACTCTAATATTAAATGATACATCATCATTTCCACAAGGTGTTTGGATAGATTTTCGATCAGTTTGACACTTCCTTTTTTAGTGGTAGGTTCTATTAAATACCCATAATTCTCAAAAATATGACATCCCGCGTCTTCCGAAGTTGGCGCGAAACGTCCATGTTCCGGAGCTATCTCTTTGATGTCGCGGTCAATGGCATTGAACGTAACAGGTAGGAGCTCCCGTATCAGTACGTCCTGGCGGAGGGTGGTTCTGAAATAAGTGCTTACGGTGATGATTTTAGACCAGTTACCGGCCAGAAATCCGTCTATAATAAAATTTGCGAAAGTCTGTGTTTCTTCCGGCGCGGCATGGTCTCCGAATTTTATAAAGGAAGTTTGAGCGGGAATATTCTTACGCGATAAATACTCCTCGGCCTTTTTGCCGACAGCGGCATATACATAGGATCCTTTTTCGCCCCCGAATTTTTTTTCAAATTTTCTAAAAACATTGCTGTTAAAAGATCCGGCCAGTCCCTTGTCGGCGCATATCAAAATTATGAGAGGTTTATTCTCCTTTTTTGTTTCGGGGGTTTTCATCAGTGACGGGATAACGGATGTTCTTTTCGTGAGCTCTCTTAAAAGCTCAAGGCTTTTTATGGCATACGGCCTGGAGTTAAGGGCTACGACTTGGGATTTACGCATCTTATTTGCGGCAACCATTTCCATTGCCTTTGTGATCTGGGCCGTATTGATGACTGCTCTTATTCTTCTTTTTAGTGACTGTGTTGATTGCATAAATTAAGATAACGTTTGTTTAAAACCGATTATTGCTTCTTTTAATTTTTCTTCCACGCCGGCTGATAATTCATTTGATTGCCTAATCGGCTCTATTATATCGTTTTGGTGCGTACCTTTGATGTATTCAAGATATTTTTTCTCGGTTTCTTTAAGGTTATCCACCGGAATATTATCGAAATATCCGTTAAGCGCGGCATAAAACACCAGGGCTTGCTCTTCAAAAGGCATCGGGGAGGCGTCATTCTGTTTTAAAATTTCAGTTATCATCTGTCCTCTCTTTATTTTATTTTTAGTATTTTCATCGAGGTCTGACGCGAATTGAACGAATGCCTGCAATTCTCTTGCCTGCGCGAGCTCAAGCCGAAGCTTGCCGGAAACTTTTTTCATGGCTTTGGTTTGCGCCGAGGATCCGACGCGCGAGACCGAAAGACCCGCATTAATCGCCGGTCTTATCCCCTGATAAAAAAGATCGGCTTCGAGATAAATTTGGCCGTCGGTTATCGAAATTACATTGGTTGGGATGTACGCCGATACATCGGATAGTTGGGTTTCAATTATCGGGAGAGCGGTGAGAGAACCTCCGCCTTTTTCTTTTGAAAGCTTGGCCGAACGTTCAAGCAGACGCGAGTGAAGATAAAAAATATCCCCGGGATAGGCCTCTCTTCCGGGGGGACGCCTTAAAAGCAGGGATATTTGGCGGTATGCTGTCGCGTGCTTGGAAAGATCGTCATAAATAATAAGGGCGTCTTCTTTTTTATCCATAAAATATTCCCCTAAAGCGCAACCGGCGTAAGGCGCCAAAAACCAAAATGCGGCTGACGACGCGGCGGAAGCCGCGACCACTATGGTGTATTTCATGGCCCCGGCCGTCTCAAGTTCCGATATTATTTTTGCGATATTTGATTCTTTTTGTCCTATCGCGACATAGATACAAATAGGGATTTTCCGTCCCTTCTCGTTTTGCTGGTTTACAATGGTATCAATAGCGATAGCTGTTTTCCCGGTTTGGCGGTCGCCGATTATTAATTCTCTTTGTCCACGCCCGATTGGGATCATGGAATCTATGGCTTTAATCCCGGTATGAAGAGGCGAAGAAACTGATTCGCGGTCAAGAACGGATGGAGCTTTTTTCTCTATCGGATATGTATCCGGGTCGTCTCCCTTTTTCCAAATATCTCCCTTGCCGTCAAGCGGCTCCCCCAGAGGATTGATTACCCGCCCGATAAGATTTGGCCCGACTTTAATCTCGAGCACCCGTCCCGTTCCTTTCACCTCGTCCCCCGTTTTAACTTTTGAAAAATCCCCGAGAACTATCGCTCCAATCGAGTTTTCTTCAAGGTTCAAAACCACGGCGCTTATCGGCCCGTCTTTCGCCTCGATCGTTAACATTTCCTGCGACATGACGTTTCGGAGACCCTGTATCTTTAATACACCGTCTGCCACCTCCAAAACCATCCCGACCTCCGATATCTCAATTTCGCTTTTCTGACCCTCTATCTCTTTTTTAAGTTTTTCTATTATTTCGAACATACTTATATAATAATTAAACTTTTCAAATTACGCGTCTATTTTAAATAAATTCTTGAGTCTTCTTTGCATTGAATTATCAATAACTATTTCGTCGTCAATTCTTATTTTTACTCCCGCCAAAATATTCGGGCTTACTTTTTCGGAAAATACGCAATTCTTCTTATTAAAAAGGCTTTTTATTTTTTTTATTCGGGTCTGGTCGCCTAGGCGCGCGGTTTCTATTCTTATCCGAGTGATACCACGGTCTTCCGAGTATATTTTCTCGATCTCATTTAAAATAACTCCGGCATTCTTTATCGCCCCGTATTTATTAAGAATTTTCGCGAAATTCACGAACAGCTTTTCGTGATCTTTCGCTGGTGTTTCTTTAAAAGCTTTATAGAATGATTTTGCGAATATTATAGCCGGGTATTTCATAAATTAATGAGTAATTCTTTTTTTTGATAAACCCGCAACCGCCTGATCGATTAATTTTTCATCTATCCTGTCCGGTGAGATTTCAACCGTACGCGCTATCGCCATTTTAACCATTTCCCCCGCTTCTTTGTAGAACATATTTTTTTCTTTTTCCAACTCTTCCCCACCTCTTATTTCCGCGCTTTTCAAAATATCGGCCTCTTTTTTGCGCGCCTCCGCGATCAGTTGTTCTCCAACCTCCTTCGACCTCGCCTCCATGGCGCGGATTATTTGTAAACCTTCTTTTTGGGCGCTCGCGATCTTTTCGGCTTTAACCGTCTCTGATTCCAGCATTATTTTTCTTGCCTGCTCGGCGTCTTGAATACCTTTTCTTATTTTTTCTTTGCGGGCGCCTAAAAGGGAGATAAGCGGTTTGTAAACCGTAAAACGTAAAACCGTAAAAACAATCAAAAAATTTACTCCTTGCGCGAAAAGTAATTTCCAGTTAACTCCTAATTTGTGAAATAATTCCGACATTAAAAAATAACCCCCCGCGAACACTCATATTCGTATAAATAATAATATCTCCTGTTATCTCAAAAAATACATTTTTACATTCCGACAAAATAAATTTGCCTGACAAATTAATATTTATCCCCACGCTTTTTCTTAGAGCGCGCCCGGGTTAAGCTCGGCCACCCAAGAGATGCTCCGTGAAAAAGTGTAGGGATCCTACTATCCGTTACACAAATTTTAATATAAGAGCAACCACTAACGCATAGATAGCGATAGCCTCAGCGAATGCGATCGCAAGGATCATTGCAGTCTGGACCTTTGAGGCCGCTTCCGGGTTTCTGCCGATTGCCTCGGCTCCTTTTGAACCGATCTTTCCAATGGCAATAGCGGGCCCAATCGTCCCAATGGCCATAATAGCTCCTATCGCAAGAAGTTTCATTGTTTCCGCGTCCATATTTTTATATGAATTTGATTGATAATTATTTTTTATTCGACCTTAATTATTAATGACTTTCTTCCAATGTAGCAATCGCTACGAATACTAATGTTAACATAGCAAAAACGAACGCTTGTATAAACCCCACGAATATCTCCAAAAAGAGAAATGGCAGGGGCGCTATGAACGGGAGAAGAAAGGCTATAATTATGAGCAGAACTTCACCCGCAAAAACGTTCCCGAACAACCTAAATGAAAACGATATTATTTTAGCAATTTCGGAAATAAACTCAAGTATGCCGATAAAGAATTGTATGGGTCCTTTAAAGTTAAAGAATTTTTTAAAGTGGGTCACGGCACCAACCGCCACTATTCCAAAAATATTGATAGCGATGACCGATATAAGGGCTATTGCCAAGGTAAAATTAAGATCTGCGGCCGGGGCCCTGAAAAACGGAATTAATATAGATTCTTCGCCATGAACTTCAAGAATACCCAATGACCCCACCCCCGGCAAAAGGCCCAACCAATTAGAGATGAGCACAAAAAAGAAAATAGTCGCGACCAAGGGGAAATATTTTTCGGTTTTTTCGCGATTATTAAGAACGGAGTCGCATAAGTTGAGCATTTCTTCAAACGCGTACTCAAGTAAATTTTGGACACGTCCCGGCATGAGGCGGATATTTCTTTTAAATATAATACCGAGAATTATCAATATTAGCGCCGTTATAAAAGCAAGCACCAGAGAATTAGTGACATCAAACCCAAATATTGAAAAAAGGTGCTCTGCTTTTATGGAAATTTTGGGCATAAAAATACTATATTAGATAAATATATCTAATATAGTATATAGAAGTGCGTTAAAAAATCAATCTAATGAATAACCCCACCCATTTTCTTAAAGAGTTTTCTTCTTCGGCAATAATATTATATACGCTTCCAAAAGAATATTTTATCAAACATTCTTACGCTGTATTGTAAACCACCCCTTCAAGGAGGACGGCACGCCGTAGTAAAAAAACAAAGCAAGAGGAGCTCCCCAATTGGCCCATTTTTCGAAAAAGTCCCAAACAGGATTCGACCCTATCGGCCATCTGATCATCGCGGTCCATAAACCCCAAAACGCCATCCACAAAAGCGCCGCGCTTATTGGGGCAACAAGCACCAAAACGGCCAAAATAATATCCGTTATACCAATATACGGCATTATTGTGTTTGCCGTATCCGCCGAAATACCCACAGATTCGAAGTATTTTAACCATCCTATTTTTTGCTGTAACCCAAAAACACCATGACCCAGAAATTCTCCGAATATGGCTATACGAAGGACCCATTCAATTTTTTTATTCATAAAAAACTTATTACTATTAAATTAAACTAAAATATTAATAAAATAATTATAACATATTTATTCAATTTTATTTTAAAATATGTGGATAAACCGATCACCACACCGTAGGCAGTAATAAAAAGAACCCGCCTATACGCTATCATTAAGGTGCTTATTCTAATCTCGGATAAAAAATTATTCAAAGTATTCCGGAAAATCATATTTTTCCCATGGAAATACGACCCATCCTTCTTTTTTTTCTACCCCAAAAAAGTCGGGATTAAATTCACACGTATCTATTTTTACCACAAGAGTGGCGGTTTTGAGTTCGGAAACTTTATAGCGGTCTATCAGAACATCCGATATCTCCTTCAAAGTTTTTCCGGTATCCGCGATCTCATCTACCAGCATCACCTTCTTACCCTCCATGTCCACCCGCGGAAGATAAAGTATCTGCGGGTCTTTTTTCTTATCCTTATCATACGAGGTTGTTGATATCGTCAGAATATTTTTTGTGGCATCCAGTTTTTTCGCCAAGAAATATAAAGGAATCAATCCTCCCATCGTAATGCCTATCATATAGTCGGGTTTAAAACCATTGGTTTTGATCTTGATAGCCAGTTCATCCGTTATTTGTTCTATGTTTTCCCAGGTTAGCTTGATCATATTTTTTTATTTTTTATAACTTATTAAAATTTTATTACTAAATTACCGGAGAGTCGAGTGATAAATGAAAAACGTCCCAGACCGGGACGTTTTTATAAACCTGTTTTTTATGACTTGTGTTTTTCAAGATTTCTTTCAAATTCATGAAGACGCTTCCAAATACTTCTTAATTCGGTGATCGTTGTCCAGTTATTTATAAACAGCGCGAGACTCGAACGCACTTCTCCAAAAGCATTCGATACCTGCATCATTATGCCAAGCGTAATCGCTCCGGAAAATAAGCTCGGGCCCGCGACAACAAAAGGAACAATGACCATCACTTGGCTGTACATATTCAGCCACAGATCAAAATATCCGTAGTGAAGGAACAATCGATGGTAGTTGAATTTAATTCCGGTAAATAAATTGGTTAAAACCCCTATAGAGGCGTAATTTATTTTATCGTCCTCGCCGTAAACAAGCTCTTTGCGGAATGCCGCCTCTACTTTTTGATTATTATATTCAAGGCCGGGTAATTTTATGCCCACAACCCACGAAATAGCCAGACCGCCAACAGTTACCACGAGCGCCACCCACACCAATATACCGGTAACATCGGGCAAAAATTCGACATGAACCGTTTTACTCAACCCCCAAAGGATAGGAATAAAAGCTATAAGAGTCATGGTTGACGTAAGAACTTGTAGTCCGAGCGTTTCTACTATTCTCGCGAACCTATAAGCATCTTCCTGAATGCGCTGGCTTGATCCCTCAATCTCGGACGTTACTTCCCTCCATCTTGGAATATAATCAAAAGTAATAGCTTCCCGCCAGCGAAGAGAATAAAGTCGCGTAAAATAACTGGTAATTGTCGCTAATATCACCCAAGGCATGGCTATATACATAAATGCGGTCAAACTTTTCCAAAAATCATCTACGCCGTGCTTATTTACTTCCTGGAGCATATCGTAAAAACTCTTATACCAATCGTTAAAAAGTACCGCCATATACACTTGAGCATAAGACGATAAAATCAAAAAAGCTCCGCCTCCGTATGCCCACCAAAACCATTTTTTATTCCAAAAAAATGATCTTATCATCAGGTCCTCCGATATTAAGATTTATCAAAATACTTTCTTATTTTAACCGTAGGTTATATTAAAAAATTCGGGATATCAATGTCGCTATTATTGCATAAAAATTTAAAAGGGCAGATTCCGCCCTTTTATCTATTTAGTTATTTTTCATCATCACTTCCTTGTTTTTTTTAACATATATCGCTCTTAACTTGCTTCAATCCGGTATCCAAAAATTATCAGGTTTTTTCTTTATTTTCCGGCATGGCTCCCTGCCACATAGCCCGAAGACCAGCAAAGTTGGAGCGAAAAACCGCCTGACGGACGATTAATATGCAATAAATCACCGGTCACGTATAAATTAGGGATTATTTTTGAACGCATCGTACGCATATCAATCTCCTTAAGCGTAACACCGCCATCCGCGACCACCGCCCTATCAAATCCCATAAGTCCGGTAATAGTGAGAGGAAGCGCCTTAAGTGTCCGGACAATATATTTTCGCTCATCCTTGCCGATGGAATGTACTTTTTTATTAATATCAAAATTTTCTTTAAACAAGGGCAATATCCCCCTGCCCGTACCTTCGGGCGTGATGTCTTTTATAATATTTCTAAATTCTTTATTTTTATTTTTATTAAAGACAGCGACAATCCTCCGATCAAGCGCCCCCAGATCGGTGTGCGGGTAGGCGTCTATTGACGCTGTAACTATTCCGTCGTGCAAAAGGTTCGCAACCCTGTGCGCGTTATTCAAGATCAGCGGTCCGGAAAGACCGAAATGCGTGAATAAAATTTTTCCCGTTATGGAGAATGCCTTTTTACCGTCAGAAAAAAAAGTGATCTTCATAAATGAGAGAGATACTCCGGCGAGAGTTTTTGACCATTTTTCTGCCGTAGAAATCGGCACTATCGTCGGCGTTGCAGGAAACACGCTATGCCCCAGTTTTTCCAACCATTTTAACCCATCGCCGGTAGAACCGGTTTCCGGATGAGAAACGCTTCCGGTCGCGAAAAGATAGTCGGTCGCGCTATACATTTCTTTACCTGATGAGACGCCCGTGATGCCTTCTTTGGTCCCGTGGATTTTTGTTACGGGTAAGTCGGTTAAAATAGTAACTTTTCCGTCACGCGCGTATTTTAGAAGAACCCTCAAAACATCTTCCGCCTTTTCGGTTTTAGGGAACGCGCGCTTTCGGGCCTGCACCACAAGCGGAAGCCCTTTTGACTCAAAAAAAGAAAAGGTTTCTTTTACCCCGAATTGCGAGAATAAAGAATACAAAAACTTTTCGGCCTCACCATAAGTTTTAAGTAAAACTTTTGTATCAAATTCGGCGTTCGTGATATTACATCTGCCGCCGCCTGTCATTTTTAGCTTCTCCCCCACTTTTTTATTTTTCTCAAGCAAAAGCACCCGCTTGCCTAGATCTGCCGCGCGCCCCGCCGCCATAAGGCCGGAGGCGCCTCCTCCGACAACGATAAGGTCAAATTTTGTTTTAATCGGCGTCATTTATAAGATGACTATATATTTATAAGACAAAAATACAATTAAAGAATACTTTTATAAATTAGTTATTTATTTTTTAACCATCTACCCAAAAGCATATTAATATCCTGATCTTTAGACCATTGTCGTCTCATTTTTAAATAAAAATTTTTAGCAACATATGGCGGTGTTTTAAATTTGAAAATTCGATAATAAGTATCCCAATCTTCTATCACCGAATTAAATACTTCGGACACTTTCCATAAATAGTCGTCTTCTTTGCCTTTTATTTTACTGTCGATATTTAAATTATATTTTTTCTTAATGTAGTCAAAAAATATAAAATGCAACAATTCATGTCCTATTACCACCTCTACCGGAGGGGTATTTTTATAAATTATACCTGGGAATAAAAAGGTTTTTTCACGAACATCCCGGGGATACATCATAAAAATGCTCGCAAATCCAATATACTTACCATTAGGCCAGGGGTGCTTTTTAAAAATTTTATCCACCAAATTAAAATACCGTTTTTCTACAACCCTCCAGTCTTTTTCTGCTTTTTTAACATTCTCTATGATCTTTTTATTATTGGCCTTAAAAACATTTTTGATATATTCGGACAATATTTTATCTATTTTTGACTTATTTTTATTTTTTAAGACATAATGCACCTCCTTCGGTAAAAACCATTTTATATATTGAGGATTTTCTTTTATATTATATTTAATAAAAAATATGCAATTTTTTATATCCGCGTTAACGCTTATTTTTAATTTTACTTTCGGTGTTTTCATGTTTATTTAATGTCGCTATTTATATGCAAATTCCTTAAAATTTTCCCCAACCGCTTTTCCGACAATGATGCCAATAATAGTTCCGGCAATAAAATCGGAGAACCAAGATGCGTTTATTTTTTATAAGATTTTTTCTTTAAATATTTTTTTGATCAAACCCATCTTCTCCCCCCTTCGCCAGCTTTTGAGTTCGGCTTCGCGTGATCTGGCTTTTTTATAAGTTTTAAATTCTTCCGAATATTTTAAAACCACCGGCCTCCTTATCTTTGTGTAATGCGCGCCCGACTTGGATCCATTGTGTTCCTTCAGGCGCTTCTCTAAATTATTGGTACAACCGACATACAACGTCCGGTCGGAGCATTCAAGAATATATACTGAATATTTCATAAGCATTATCCCTAATAGAATTCTACTATTTTTAAAAAAATAAAAAAGGGCGTACTTCCTCCCTCCTTTTGATACTAAAAATTTACTCACCAATGAACGTAAACCCCGCTAAATGATTCCACCTAAACGCTTCGCCAAGATAAAAAAATAAAAATACCGCGAAAACCGCGGGGGTAATTATCTCTTGTATCGTTTTTAATTCCACCGCCGAAAATTGACCGTAACCGATACGATTCGCCGGAAGAGGTGAAACAAAAAATCCCCGCAATACCGAGTGTCGCGGGAATAATGATAAATATAAAAAATTATCTTCGTTTGTGTCTCCTCTTGCCTCCGGGTACTTTAACGTGGATTCTTTTTTTCTTTTTCTTTTTTGCCATAAATTTTAAAAAATAATATTAACTATATCATAATTTTAACAGGAATACCACAGGCTGGGCCATCCCGGCTCAACCGGAATAAGCACCCGATTAAATTTGCTCCCGCAAATTTAATTTAGGGCGATTCTTCGACCGGTCGCCCTCTTTGAGATATTGCTTACGTAGGCGGACGGATTTGGGGCACACTTCCAAATATTCATCCTCCTGCATTATTTCAAGACCCATTTCGATTGTGAGCGCGCGATGCGGTGTGAGAGTGAGAGCTTCATCGCTACCGGCCGCGCGCATATTGGTAAGTTGCTTACCTTTTGTCGGGTTAACTATCATCTCCTCACCTTTTGACGTATTTCCGATGACCATCCCTTCATATACTTCTGTCCCCGCCCCGATATAGAGTTCCCCTCGATCCTGAAGCCCAAAAAGCGAAAACGCAAGCGCTTTGCCTGTTGCCATTGAGGTCATTGAACCGGATTTGCGCTTTTTTATTTCTCCCGAAAACGGACGAAACCCGACTACCCGCGAGGCAAGAATCCCCTCGCCTTTCGTATCGATCATGAATTGATTTTTGTATCCCAAGAGGCCTCTCGTCGGTCCTTCAAAAAACAAACGCAATTGATTGTCGTGCGTTGCCATATTTTGCATAACGAAACCACGGCTCGATAAACGTTCAATTACCACCCCTTGGAACACCGACGGGATGTCCACCACCACTTCTTCAAACGGCTCTGTCTTTACGCCATTATCTTCTTTGATGATGACCTGCGGTTGAGATACCGAAAGCTCATAACCCTCACGGCGCATAGTTTCAAGCAAAATAGAGAGATGCATCTCGCCTCTGCCATACACTTGAAAAATATCGCCTCGTGAAAAATTCACCCGAAGACCCACGTTTATCTCGAGCTCTTTGGTAAGACGCTCGCCGATCTGGCGCGTTGTCACAAATTTTCCTTCGCGCCCTCCAAAAGGAGAGCTGTTCACGAGAAATTGCACGCCAACAGTCGGCTCATCCACCTTGATGGCCGGTAAAAGTTCGGCATCTTCGGTGCCGGCGATAGTTTCGCCGATATTAATATCACCCAAACCCGCGATCAAAACGATATCGCCGGCAAATGCTTGCTCGAGTTCTGTTTGTCGAATGCCCCGATAACCGCTCACTTTAACTATTTTCCCTCTTCTCGTCCCTCCGTTTTCCGCTTTTATAAATACTTGTTGCCCCTTCTCTACCTTTCCTTCATAAATACGCATTACCGCGAGACGACCCATAAAATTGTCATAACCAAGATTGAATGCCTGCGCGCGCAATATATTACCCTCCGCGTAACCTCGCGCGGGTGGGACATATTCAAGCACCGCGTCTAAAATCGGCGAGAGGTCTTTCATTTCGTCGTTGATATTTTTCTTCGCGAGGCCCTGCTTTGCGATCGAATAGACGATTGGAAAATCTGCCTGCTTGTCGTTTGCTCCCAATTCAATAAATAATTCCAGCACCTGTTCTTCACATCGCAACGGATCGGCGGCCTGTTTATCAATTTTATTGATAATAACAATGGGCTCCAACCCGAGTTCAAGAGATTTTTTAAGAACAAATCTTGTCTGCGGCATCGGACCTTCCTGCGCGTCAACCACCAGAAGAACCGAATCAATTGAGCGAAGCACCCGCTCGACTTCCGAGCCAAAGTCGGCGTGACCCGGAGTATCCACTATGTTAATCTTTGTTCCTTTATATTCTACAGATGTGTTTTTTGCGTAAATAGTAATACCGCGCTCCTGCTCCAGAGCGTTGTTGTCCATTGAACTGCCGATTTCACGACAACCGGTAAATTCCATCAGCCCGTCGGTCAGGGTTGTTTTTCCATGATCAACATGAGCAATAATGGCTATATTCCTAATTTCCATGTTGGTAAACGCCTGCCCCGTAACCAGCGCGAAGCGCTGTGATACCGGGGTGGGCAATTATAGCTATGTTTCTGATTTCCATAATATCAATTACCGCGCCGCGCAAAGCGTGGTAATGCGGTAATTAGATCCCGGTTGCGCCGGGATTTATTTATCACGTTTTGCAATTCATCCATGCCCTAAAGGGCATGGTATTCTTGCGAGTGATAAATATACTTCCGCCCGATGGCGGAGATTAGATGTCCTTACGGAGATTCTAATTCTTTATAAATATTATACTAAATAAACGGGATACGTAAAGGACGGACTCCATTAACCGACCAAAGTTGCGATTGCCGTACTCTTCAAGCATTAAAATGAGTTTCGGCCGGTGATAGCGGAAGCGATAGAGCTGTCGGTGCGCAAGGGTGGTCGTCTCCACCATCTCAAACTTTGTATCGGGATTTCTTTGCCTCCAGGCCGAGAGTATCTTGAGTGCATAGGGCCGCAAGCGTTCAAAGCGGCACAGCGGCTTGTATTCCTCATACCACTTGGCGATGGTGTCCGGCTGGGGAGCGACGCCGCGCTTTGTCGCAAGTATTTGAGACGTCTGCTCAAACGTGTAGCCGAGATTGTGATAGCTGATAGCGTCCAAAACGACCGGCCACGGAAATTGCTTCCCTTTTATAGTGCGCGAGGTAAACGTGCGCCCGCACGCCGAATTGCGGCAAACGTAGAGCTGTACCGCCTGATGTTTGTTGCTCCGTACTCCGCGTTTAACGAAATCTTTCGACTCACAATACGGACAACGATCAGCGGCACGCTCCTTCGCTTCAGCGCGCGGTTTTTCTTGTTCGCTAATTTCTATCGCCTTTTTTTTGCCGTTATTTTTCTTTTGTGTTGATTTCTTAGTATTGGTCATTTCTCTTTTTGCTTGTTTTCTTTGCTTTTTTGCCATATCACGAATTTGGAGGGTAAAAATCTCACGAGTTTAGAGAAATCCAAGAGATTCGGGGGTAATTCGTGATACGGTTTACTCCTCAACCGGGGCTTCTTCGGGTGTAGTTTTGGGAACGGCTTCTGGCACAATTTCTTCTTCTGTTTCTTCTTCATCTATCACTTCCTCCACATCCGGCTCGGGTGCGATTTCTTCCACAGGTTCTCCTACCTGCTCTTCATCGACGGGGTCTCTTCAACCACTTCCTCCTCTTCTATGCTTTCGTTTTCTATATTCTCTTCCTCAGGCTCTGTCGTTGGTTCCGTAGCCGGTTCTATACTTTCGTTTTCTATATTCTCTTCCTCAGGCTCTGTCGTTGGTTCCGTAGCCGGAGGTGCCTGCCCCGTAGTCAGCTCCTGCTGTGGTATCGGGGTCTCCTCGGGCACTGGGGCCGGGCTCGGCCCAGAGCTCGCAGAAGGCGGGGCGACACCCTGCCGCGCCTCAAGCTCGCTTATACGGGCATTAAGCGCCTCTAGTTCCGCGTCTGTCGCGCTCCTCCACTGCAACAGATTGGCGACCTTCTCGCTCAAATCTTGCACTTTTCCCCACAACTCCTGCACGGCCTTCACCACCACCGCGACCATGTTTTGATACTTCACGTTGACAGGTATGCCGCCCGCGTCGTAGGTAACGAGCCGCTCGTCGACAAGCGCCACATCCTCGGCGATGAAGCCCACCTGTGGGCCCTTGACGCCGATGTCGTCGTTGTACACGAACGAAACAGGATTGAGCCTCATTACTTCCTCTATCCCTGAAGCGCCATCGAGTGTTTCGATTGAGTGTTTGAAACGCAGAGAGGAGCCGGTGCAGCCGGCGCCGTCGCTGTAGGTGACTTCTTTGTTGGCTGAGAGGCAGAGCGCCCCCGCTCCTGCCCCAGCAGTGAGCCCGTCAAACCCCACAGTGCCCGTAACGGAAAGTTTTCGCCAGGGACTCGTCGTCCCGATGCCGACGTTGCCTAGTATATAAGAGTTCCCTGTGCCCGATACCGACAACGTACTCGTTGCGACTATCGCTCCACCAAAGAAGGATGAACCACTAACGTATGCGTTGCCCTGCACCGATAGCAAACTGCTCGGACTCGTCGTCCCGATGCCGACGTTGCCGGTTCCTAACATTGTCACCAAATCTGTTGTTCCATTCTTGAAATAGTGTCCACCACTACGAGCCATATAAGTAAATGCATCAGTAATATGTGAATAAGTAAATTGTCCTTGTGCCCGACTTGTTTCGTCACCAAAATATATACGACCAGCAGCAGAACTTGGAGTAATTATACTAATACCAGCGCCACCACTATCTTCAATAACTAAATTATCTGCATTAGCATCAGCAGTTTGTCCTGATGCACCTGAATAAAGATGCAATTTACCACCCGGTGCCGTCGTCCCGATGCCGACGTTGCCTAGTATATAAGAGTTCCCTGTGCCCGATACCGACAACGTACTCGTTGCGACTATCGCTCCACCAAAGAAGGATGAACCACTAACGTATGCGTTGCCCTGCA
>Ga0210057_1001412_pt1 | contig 36659 bp, 42 predicted proteins | sample CryGeyCG2114_010_2_FD_183968 | JGI IMG/M metagenome (GOLD analysis project Ga0210057, IMG submission 183968) | Groundwater microbial communities from aquifer - Crystal Geyser CG10_big_fil_rev_8/21/14_0.10 (SPAdes) (version 2) | ecosystem: Environmental > Aquatic > Deep subsurface > Groundwater ... | reverse complement strand
TATCAACTAAAATGTGAAGCACTCGGTGCTTCACATTTTAGTTTTTGATAACTAATTGCCCGCAAGCGGCGTTAATCTCCCCGCCGAAACGATAGCGTTCTGACACAGGCACACCAGCTTCCTCCAATATCTCTTTAAACTTCCGCACGGCATTATGAGAAGACGGCTCCATACCCTCTTTTCCTGTCGGATTGTAAGCTATCAAATTAACAAAGTGGAGAGGTTTATTCATAAGCCTTGCCAAATTTTCAGCATCTTCCTTAGAATCATTAATCCCTTTCAACATAATATATTCAAACATCACTTGCCTAGAAGTTTTCTTAATATAACTATCTACGACGGATAAGACTTCTTTCAGTGGATATTTTTTATTAACAGGCATTAACTTCAAGCGAAGTTCGTCAGACGGGGCATGAAGAGAGATAGCCAAGTTCACTTGCAAATTCTCTTCTGCCAACTTTTCTATACCCTCAATAACTCCGCTCGTGGAGATAGAGATTTTTCTAGCACCGATATTCAAACCGTCTTTATCATTTAGAGTGCGGACTGCCGAGAGAACATTATCGTAATTTAAAAACGGCTCCCCCATCCCCATGAAGACGACATTAGTTATCTTATCTTCTCCATGGGACTTAAGATAACGCGCGAAAAACAAAACTTGACCCACAATCTCATCTGCAGTTAAATCCCGAGTAAGCCCCATCGCCCCAGTGGCGCAGAAACCACACTTCATAGGGCAACCCACCTGAGAAGAGACACAGGTGGTAAAACGACCCCCCGTATGAGGCATCAATACGCTCTCTATTTTTAACCCGTCAATAAGCGTTATAATTGCTTTTAAGACACCTTCATCTGACTCAATGATTTCACCTCGAATTTCAAGAGGGCAATCTTTACCCAGCGCCTCTCTCAATTTGGGTGGTAGATAAGTAGCAAAAGACCAATCACTTATAAGACTTTTGAAAATTGCTTCTTGCGCCTGCTTAAAGCGATATTTTGGCTCACTTTTTAAAACTTCTTTTAGTTTATCTAAATTCATTTTTTTATTATATCAAATTTACAAGATTTTTATCCTTTTGAGGATTAACTATAAATAAATAAATGATTGAGTAGAAAAATTATGGGTTCACCGCGTAGCAATGGATAATTTTTCACGAACGAAACGAATATTATTTATTTAAGACGAGAACGGATAAAAATCTTGTAAATTTAGTAATTAAAATCTTTCCTATCAAAAAAATCGATACTTTTGATTCATTTAAGACAAAAGAGTCCTTAGAATTTCTAGCCGACCAGTCTTCTCCTTAGCCGAAAACGGGAAAACTGATTTCCCGCCAGATTCAATATGGAACTCTTCCACCTTCTTTCGAATATCGTTTTTCTTCAGCTTATCTATCTTGTTGGCGACAATGATGACATTATGTCCCGACTCATCCAATATCCCTATCATCTGTTTATCAAGATCCGTAAGGCCCACCTTGGCGTCTATTATAACCACTGTACATTTTGGCTTTAATTCAAAATCCCTTAGATACCACGCGATATGTTTATTCAATTTCTCAGAACCCTTTTGCGACATACCGGCAAAGCCGTAACCCGGAAGGTCTACAAAATATATATTATTATTGATAAAGAAGAAATTTATCTCTCTCGTCTTTCCCACTTTAGCACTCGTCTTCACAAGACTTTTCCTACCGACTAGGCAATTTATAGTGCTAGACTTACCGACATTAGAACGACCCACAAAGACTACTTGTGGTATGCCGTCATAAAGGATGTCGTCTGTGCCTTTTATCCCTTTTATAAATTCTGCTGTTTTTATCTCCATAAATAAAATTAATAACGAGGAGGTGATTCTACTATACCAAGCCTATGATTCACAACTCGTGCCATAGCGTATAAGAGACTTGACAGGCGGTTAAGATACGCTAGTGTGTTGGGGTTAATCTTGACCTTTCCCTCTTCTTTCACCTCCACTACCTTGCGTTCCGCGCGCCTGGCGATGGTCCTGGAAAAATCAAATAGAGAAGAAAGTTCCGCGCCACCGGAAATAAAAAAACTTTTTATCGGTGGCAATTCTTCTTCTATCTTAGTAATTATATCCTCTACTTCTCTAATTCTTTCTTCATCAATCTTTTTATCTCCACCGGCAACTTCCGCTTGGATTATGAAAAGGTTCTGCTGAACATCGTCTATTATCTTATGACAACTATCTTCACCTATTAGAATCTCATTTTCTTTTGACTTCACTTTACAAAGTCCGAGAAACGAATTGAGCTCATCCAAGTCGCCCAAGGCCCGTGCCACAGCCGAACTCTTAGAGAGTCTCTGGTCGCAACAACCAAAGATATTAGTGTTACCGTCATCCCCTTTTCCTGTATAAAGCATATCTTATTTATACAAGAAAACGGACAGTAAGTAAATTCAAACCCACTCTCTGTCCAAGGGGAGTCCTTGGACAGAATTATCTAGTTTATTTAAAACACAATGGGGTGGCCAACCGGGATCGAACCGGCAACCTCCGCTTCCACAGAGCGGCGCTCTAACCAATTGAGCTATGGCCACCATTTATCTTGGATCTTAAATTTATGCTACATTTACCATTACCACGATGACGTAAGCCACAATGATGAGAATCATACCTATAATTCCAATCATTTGTTCCTTCTTCATGGAAGAAAAAACTTTTCTATCAACCTTATGCTCCTTAAGAAAACGATGGTGGACAGCAATAGCTGTAAAGCCAACCATAAGCTTACCTAAGACATCTAATGTGTGGGCTAAAAATATTATATCCATATATAGATACTATCAAATTTTCTAGAAAATAAAAAGGTTAGCACTTTGATTGTTGTGCCAGAGGAGAGGATTTTCCCTTGCAGGTCGCTGATTTTCTACCTCGTAAACTCGGTATAGAAAATCTTTTCAAATCCTCACGAAAGCAAAGCAACGACCTGTAGTTTCTTGAGCACAGCGATTAGAAACTTGGAAGTACCTCTGTGTGTTTGCTTTCTTCCTGTCCACAAATTTCGTCCCTCAATTTTGTGCCCAGGAGAGGATTTGAACCTCCACGTTCTTGCGAACACTAGCCCCTCAAGCTAGCCTGTCTACCAGTTTCAGCACCTGGGCATAACCCAATACAACAATAGTAGATTATTTAGACGCAGATTCCACTTCTACCTCCACTTCCTTAACACCTTCTTCAGTTTTAACAGAGTCTATATTTACTTCAGTATTTATCTCATTTTTGTCATCAGAGGATTCTTTATCTACTTTCTCAAATACCTCTTCATCTTGAGACTCTTCTTTCTTTATTCTTGTTGGAATCAATCTCTTCATCTTCTTTTTAATCTCTTTTACTGCTTTATCACGAATATAATACAATTTAGATTTTCTTACTTTTGATCTACGAACCACTTCAATCCTGTCAATTGATGGAGAAAATAACGGAAAGATACGCTCAACACCGATACCGCCAGATGTTTTACGAACAGTGAAAGTAGCGCCAGGTTCAGAGCCGTGCTTTCTTGCAATAACAAGTCCTTCAAAAGCCTGAAGTCTAGTCTTCCCTTTTTCTTCTATTTTAACCCAGACGCGCACCACATCACCGGCACCCATATCTAGATTTGACCTATTTTTAGTCTCTTCTGGAATAATATTCATAACCTTCAAAATTTATCATAAATCCTTAAGTTTCGCAAGCACCCTACTTAAATCTTCGGGTAAATCAGCTTCAATCTTAATCTTACCTCCTTCAAATAAGACTATTTCTAAGGACTTAGCATGAAGAAAGTGCCTAGTTAAACCAAGAGGGTGTTTTACATTTTTTGGAGCATAAAGCGAGTCGCCCACTATAGAGTGCCCTATGGCCTTCATATGGACCCTTATCTGATGTGTACGTCCGGTCTTAGGGGAAACTTCAACTAGAGTATAACCTTTAAATCTTTCAATAACCTTATACTCGGTAACCGCCTCACGCAAAGTACCACGAGCCCTATCGCCGGTTATAAATTTGCGAAAATCTTTCTTGCTTTTACCGATAGATAAATCAATAATGTCCTCATCTTTTTTAATATTTCCAAAGACAAGGGCGACGTAAGTCTTCTTAACTTCTCTTTCTTGAAACTGTTTTTTCAAGAAATCAAAAGCCGGCTGAGTCTTAGCCATGACCAATATGCCGGAAGTTTCCCTGTCTAACCTATGGACGATGCCCGGCCTTAAGACAGGTTCATCTCCCACCTTCTTCATCTTAGGATATTTCTCAACAAGCCAATCAGTAAGACAGAATACTCCGCCCTTAGTCTGAGGCGCTCTATGTACTAAAAGTCCCGCTGGTTTATTTATAACAAGCTGGTTTTTATCTTCATAGATTATTTTAGGCTCCAACATACACTGTGTCTTTACTATATCAAGCTCGCGCCTATTTTCAAAATCGGCAATGTATCGCCTGCCCAAAACGGTATATTCGGGCGGATTTCACTTTCTGTTTTTTAACGAGGGAGACTAATTTAATTACTCCAAAAAAATTAAGGATATCATAGCTAGAACCCCTATCGCAATGGCGGTTAGTTGAAATATTGAATGTTTGGTTTCTTTTGTTTTATGAAGTTCGGGAATAAGATCAGACATCGCGATATAGATAAATCCACCAGCAGATATCGGTAGAAAATAAATAAACGAAATTTCTGCAAATTCTCCTAGGATAAAAAAGACTATTGCTCCAAAAACAGACGCAAGGGCTGATAAAAAATTTAACCATAATGCTTGTCTTTTCGTATATCCAGAATGCAATAGAACGGCAAAATCTCCGACTTCCTGCGGTATTTCGTGAATAATTACTGCTAAAGTTGTAGCGATACCGATAGGCACGCTTATCATAAAACTTGCTCCGATAATTATTCCATCTAAAAAATTATGAACACCGTCTGACAAAAGCACCAATTTCCCTACTGGATGAATATCGTGTTCTTCTTTATCTTCACCATGGTGGTGCCAATGCAAAAATCTTTCTAAGATAAAAAATAAAATAATCCCCACAATAACTAAAATACTCGTTAGTGTTGCGCTTGTAGAGTCTTCCAATGCTTCTGGTATAAGATGTATAAAAGCATCACCTAAAAGTGCTCCCACGGCAACACTCATAAATAAAAAAACATATTTTCGTAGTATATCTTCCTTTAGAGAAAGAGCGAAAATTCCTAATAAAGAAATTAAACTTACTAGCGCAACACTTGCAAATGTATAAAGATATATTGTTGTCATAATAATTTTTTAAGCACACATCTTACAAAACCCAAAAAGTTCTAAGGACTCGGCATACACCGCTAAAGGGTGCTTGGCGCTGTGTACTCTTTAGTAGTACACAGCGAACCCCCAACCCCCTCGGTGTAAATCCGCCGTGGCGGACTCAGCCATTTTATTTTAATTTATAACTCCTGCGCTGTGCGCGGTGAGGGACTCGGCTACTACGTAGCCAGGTGATTTTCGATTTCATCCGCCTACCGGCGGATTCAATAACGAAAATCCTTTCGAGTCCCACACGCAAGCAAAGCAGTTTGCTTGCTACCGTGCTCGCTCGTTGTACTCGCTGTGCGCGGTGAGGGACTCGAACCCCCAACCCCCTCGGTGTAAACGAGGTGCTCTAGCCATTGAGCTAACCGCGCAAATTTTTTGCAAAACCTCACATCTTCTTACTAAAAATCACCACAAACTCTCCCTTAAGCTTCCCTGGATTCTTTTCAAAGTATTCGCAAATCTCATTTGCATCCCCCCTTAAAATCTCTTCAAACATCTTCGTTAATTCTCTACCCACCACAATATAACTATCACTCTCTTTAAATTCATTCAATAATTTCAACAATCGGTGCTTTGACTCAAATACCACTACCGGGTATTCACTCTCTTTTATTTTTTCAATGAGCGTTTTTCGTCCCTTTTTATGGGGCAGAAACCCTAAAAACAAGAACTTTGAAACATCTATCCCTGAAACCGAAAGCAGAGTTAATACTGAAGACGGTCCTGGTATAGGGATAATTTTTACATTTTTATCCGAATTTATCAAGTTTGGTTGCTCAAGTAGACGCGCTATGAGCTCGTTGCCTGGGTCAGAGACCCCCGGCGTCCCGGCATCTGAGACAAGGGCCAAATTCTTCCCCCCTTCAAGCAATTCGGCAATCTTATCTATCTTTGACAGCTTACTATGCTGATGATAAGAAAGGAGTGGTTTGTTAATATCATAATGTGAAAGAAGCTTCTTCGTAACTCTCGTATCTTCACACAATATAAAATCTACCTCTTTCAAGGTCTCTAAGGCGCGCAGAGTTATATCTGACAGATTGCCTATGGGTGTGGCAATAATATATAAAGTTCCAATGTCTATCATAAAATTATGTCCTCACTAGGAATCGCCATGCACCACTAAAGGGTGCGTGGCGCTGTGTACTCTTTAGTAGTACACAGCGGACCTAGATCTAGAGCTTAGAAGGCTCTCGTTCTCCGCCCGCAACGCCTGAGCAAGCTCATGCTTGCGATGGCGGGCGGGTATCCTTGCTAATGTCTTTGTCCTCGCTAGGAATCGCCATGCACCACTAAAGGGTGCGTGGTCCGCCTTGGGCGGAAACCTTATACTTCTAACAACTCTATCATTAATGTGTCCTCGCTAGGAATCGGACCTAGATCTAGAGCTTAGAAGGCTCTCGTTCTATCCATTGAACTACGAGGACATTGTAAAGATTATACTGTTTCCAGTGTATATCGCAACATTGCTCTTAAGGTAGATTTCCCTTTTGAACTTTTAAAATATTTCTCCCTTTTCAAAGCATCTTGTTCATTATAATATATCTCAATAAGTACCGGGTTAAAATCTTTGTTTCTATGAGATAGTTTCGAGTTTTTATGTTCTATTAACCTTCTTTCTAAATCCAATGTAAAACCCACATAAAATCTTCCCGAGGAAATATTATATAAAACGTAAACAAAATATTTCATGTGTTTCTTATATTTAGGAATCGCCATGCACCACTAAAGGGTGCGTGGCGCTGTGTACTCTTTAGTAGTACACAGCGGACCTAGATCTAGAGCTTAGAAGGCTCTCGTTCTATCCATTGAACTACGAGGACATTGTAAAGATTATACTGTTTCCAGTGTATATCGCAACATTGCTCTTTTCTAGTCCAAGAAATAATTACAACACTTTAACCAAAATTAACATAATATCAAAGTGTCTCCTTGATATGACTCGAGGACATGGTGTTATATAGAGGGGTCTTTTATCTCAGGATTCTTTATTAACAACTCATCAAAATGAGCCTTTTTCTCATCTATATTTTTAATTATCTTATCAAGTAATTCCTCTTTTAAAGTGAGTGTTTTGACGAAAGTAGACTCATCACTTTTTACATTTTTTAATTGCCAGATACCATAAGCACTCCACAAAATAACAATTAAAAGTATAATCCAAAAAAGGGATATTACGATACGCCAATCTCTATCAGCACTGATATCAATACCATAATTATCTCTAGGATAAAAATAACTTAATTTCTCTTTAAAATCAATGTTTTTCATATAATATAATTAATTATAACTCAGTAACCTTAATGAGAAATTTGCATCCCATATCACATTGGTATCATCATCAATTCCGCTAACTCTTTTTTCTTGGAATGATATATTATCAAAAATAACCTGATATTTTATATTCTCCAACAAAACCAAATATTGAAATATGTCAGCAAACGATCCAATAGCTTTAAATTGAAAGATTGGTTTCTCGCCACTATCACTTTTTGAAATATCCACTGACCTAAATTCCATTTCAACGCCTGATTCTTTTGCCAAGGTCTCTATCTCTTCTATAAAACTTAAAACATCTTTTTGCCCTATAAAGACAGCGTTGATTTTATCTACCCGAGGAGAAAGACTCAAGAGGTTATCTTTAAGTATCTTTGCCTCTTTAGTATCTTTCTCTTTTGAATACATCTCACTCCTAGACGATAAGACTCTGTCATTTATCTCTTTTATTTTCATATTTATAAACCATAAAGATACAACCGCAAAAGCGTTTATCGCAATAACTAATCCTATAGTTAAAATTATTTTTTTATTTATAGCGCTTAATTTCATAATTCAATAGTCATAGTGAAAATTATATCATTCTCTTTCAATAGATTGGACAAAGGGGAACTGACAACGCTAAACATTTCATCGGCTTCTAATCTTTTCTTAAAACCTACAAAATCAGAACGCTTATCGCTCTTGCCTGTTATCATTAGCTTACCATCTTTGTCTTTTTCATATTTAAAATAATTTATCTTAATCCCGCTTGTCTTAAGTGAAATTATCCTTTCAATCAATATGCTAACTTGTCTGACTTCGTCATTGTTCTTTTCATATAAAGAGAGTCTTTTATTAAGAATATCCAAATCTTTATAAATATTATCTGCTTCAATTGAACTATCCCTCAACTTTAAGACATCAAGCTGAGCGGAGATGTCTCTTTCTTCAAAAAATAATGACAAGAATATCGGCAATGACAAGACAAAGGATATGGCAATAATGATAAAAACAAGAATACCTACAACGGAAAATAAGCGGATTAAATAATCTTTTTTATTTATAATCTTATCTTCAGTTGGTAGTAAGTTTATCATTTCTATATGACGCGTAATGCTAATCCTAATGCCGTAGAATATATCAAGGATTCTCTAAATGTAATACTTGGTATCTTCTCGTCAAAAGATAGTATATTAATCCATGGGTTTGCCACTTCCACCGGAATCTTCAACTCATAAGAGATAAACTCCGGCAATCCTATCAAGTTAGAATCGCCCCCCGATAAGATAATTTTAGAGATTTTTTTTCTCTTTTCTCCATGTTCTTCCTCCCTGTTGAGCCAGAAAGCAAATATCCTATCAACCTCTTCTTTAATAGTTGAAATTATCGGCAAGATTGCATCATACACCTTCTCGTTTTCCTTAGTTTTAGCGAATCCTTTTTCTTTCTTTACTTCTTCTGCTTTTGAGAGGTCAACAGCAATGGCACCAGCAATAGCCGAGTCAATATCAATACCAGAGACTCTTATAGTAGAGCTAAACATAACCATATTACCAACGGTTACTATAAAGCTAGTATGTGTCCTGCCAAAGTCAATTATCATCTTGACCTCATCATCTATTTTACCAATAGGAGTTAACGCTCTAGTTAAAGCGTGCGCTTCCATCTCAAAAGATACAGGATTAAATCCGGCACCGGAAAACACGTCCCTATAATCATTGACCACTTTATCCGAGAAGGCGATAATGTTTATATCATAATGATTTTTATCTTTACTGATATCATAGTCAAAAATTGTTTCACTTGCAGAAAGGGGGATGTTCTCCTCCAACTGCAAATCTAAAGATCTTCTAACATCACTTTTTTTCATCAACGGGATAGTCACCTTAGAGATATAAGCTTTTTCTTCCGGCAAAATAACAGCGATATGGTCGCTATGAAGTTCCTTGCGAAAGTCTTTCAAAAAACGAGTTAACTCGTCTTTCTTTTTTATGTCGCCTATCTCTATCAGACCCCCTGGAATCATCCTCTGGCCAAACTCCTTTAGAACAATTTCTCCCTTGTGCCTTCCAAGCATCACATATTTGATAGACCTGTCAGAAATATCCAACCCATAGACTAGGGGTTTAAGGAACCGCGGAGTGGGAAATATATTAAAAAATGTTTCTGATATCATCTCTCTTATATTTTACTTTTTTATAGATATTAATTCAATACTGACTTATGAATAAAAGGACCAAGATAAGAAACCGATCTCACAACATCTACATTACCACGTGCCAGACTCATGACATCTTCATCCTTTGGATGATTAAAATATTGTGAGGATGGCGTTTTAAAGGAATAAATAATAAATCAAAATAAAAATTTAAAGATAAAAAATACCGCAATAACAAGAGCGACAAAAATAAAAGAAAAAAGATTAAAATAACGATAAATAGAGCTTGAAACCTTCTTACCGAATATCTTCATAATAAAAGCAATTATAAAAAATCGTCCACCTCTGCCCACCAAAGAAGCGATTATAAAATAGAAGAGTGATATATTAAAAAATCCGGCAGATATAGTTATGATTTTATAAGGGATAGGGGTGAAAGCGGCGATAAAAACAGTCCAGAAGACATTGGCCTCATATTTAAAAGCGAGATTTTGCATCACTTCATTTAGCCCATAAAAGTCAACAATAATCTTCCCAACACTGGAGAAGAATAAAAAACCTATAACATACCCGACGACCCCACCCAAAAGAGAACCCAGTAGTGTTATAAATGCGTAATACCACCAATATCTTCTCCGAGTGACAAGAATAGCCACGAGAAGAAAATCAGGGGGGATAGGGAAAAATGAGCTCTCAGCAAAAGATAAAGCAAACAATGCTCTTGTAGCATGCCGACTGTTGGCATAGCGCAGAATCCAGCTTTTCATCCATTCTCTCAAATTGTTTAGAAACGAAAAAATCATTTATTTTAGTTGTTTTACCACTTGGAGGCCTCGCCTCCAAGTGATTTTTTGCGGTCAATGTAACTCTTTAGGATTATGGTGGCGGCTTCAGCGTCAATTACTTTTTTAACATTTTTTTTATCTAGGCGCGCCTTTGTCGCCCGGCGACCTAAATTATCATCTTTAGACAAAAGAATTCTCGCTTCTCTAGTAGTAAAAAATTCATCTTCAAATTCAACTTTTATACCAGTCGCTTCCTCAATCTTTTTTTTAAATTTCAGAATATCAACCATAATGGGATTAGGATTCCCTTTTGAGTCAATGGACCTTCCTATTATAATTTTTGAAACATTATTCTTCTTATATACACTTAAGACCTCTTCTACCGATTTATCAATACCTTTATTTATAATCACCGAGCTCGGGAAAGCAAAAGAAGCGCTTTCATCTGTAAGAGCTAAACCTATATTTTTTTTACCGTAGTCTATGCCTAAAAAACGCATTATGCCTTAGAGATTGGCTGAGACTCTATTATATAAAAATTATTCTTCTCAAAAGCCCACTCTATCTTCTGAGGAACTCTATCATATAGATCCTCTATCCTCTTGGCAAGATTGGCAAGAGAAAGAATCTGAGCATTTGAAAGTTTCTGTTTTGACTGCAACACAGACCCGACTTCAACTTCATTAGTAGTAGAACCTACCCTTGTTAACATTGTCTTCTGGGGGAAAATAGTCTTACCCAATATCTTCCAATTATTCTTATCTACAATATAGGTGTCTCTAGCAATCCCTTTAGTATTAACCTCTTCATTCAAGCCAAAGCTTGCTTCAATGACTATCTGCTTCCTATCTTTAGTAATGGGGTGAGAAGTAAAACAAACCCCCGACACTTCGGCGTCTATCATCTTCTGGATCAACAAGGCCACTAAAGGCTTTTTCATCTCTATATTTTTCTCTAGACGATAAGCTATGGATGCCGGAGAGAAAGATGACGCCCATATCCTTTTGATAGTTCTTATAAGATTATCGCTGCTTACATTAAGCTGACTGGGAAATTCTCTTGATAGTGATAAACTCAATACATCGCCAATGATAAAGGAAGGTCGGACTGCCACATATTCGGCTTTCAACTTTGAAAACTCATTGAGAACTTTTGTCTCAAGACTCTTTGGAAAATTGATATTATTCACCAAATTCACTATCTCATTTGAAGCATGAAGTATTGAATTCATATCATCTAAAGAAACTTTACTTGCGTCCATAATAGTGTTTATCCTCGCATAAAGACCCGCCTCTTCCATAAACTGCTCAAAGACAGAAGTCATGATAAACCCCGGAGGGACTAAGACTTTCGCATTGAACATGTCTCGCAAGAAAATCCCCTTAGACCCTACCACCTTTAGATCTATCTTATTCATATCTACTTCCTCTCTTTTATCTTCAACTTTTTTGCTATTGATATTAACTTCAGCCATATAAAAACATTATACACTAATAATAAATTATATACTCAATTCTTCTGTGGATTAAAATTATTTGTATTTAATAGCCTCAAGTGGAGCAATCCTGGAAGCACGGATAGCCGGCCATATACCGGTGGCAAACCCGATAACCGCCGAGAAAATTATTATCACGAACATAAATCCCGGGGGCATCTGGAATATCTCTACTGACTGACTGCCAATCCTATTAGCCAGAACATTGAAAGCGAAGTTAAATAACTTGGAGGTGCCTATACCTATCGCCGAACCGCCGACACCCCCCAAGAAACCAATAATCACGGCATCTGATATCACAATCTTCCAGATGTCAGTGTTAGACGCGCCGATCGCTTTCATAATCCCTATCTCCTGAGTCCTCTCCAAGAGGACGATAGTCATAATATTGAGCATTCCAATAGCTGAGATGACAAGCGCGATAAAGCCGAAGAAACCCAACACGGCCTGAATCCCGCGGAATATCTTCCTTGTTTCATCCACCGTATCAGAAATGGAAGATATGATATATCCTTTATTTATAAGGTCTTCTTTAATGACGTCAAGACTTTTCTCGTCGCGGACTTTTACCTTGGCTTCAATATATCCATCAATTTTAACATCTTTAAACTCAGTATTTAGAACATAAGAAAATGGTGATTGATCATCATCTATAACGCCACTGATGTTTAACGTCTTTTTATTTTCATCTAATACAGACAGACTCTTTTCATCTATTATTCCGGGCTCAATACTTGAAATAACAGTCGGACTTAATTTAATCTTTTTTCCTATCACATCTCCCTCATCAAACCCCATAAGTATCGCCACAGCTGAAGAGATAACCACACTTCCTTCGTTTATCTCTATAGGCAATCCGTCTTTTGCCATAAGACCGGCGAGAGAAAAATAATCAGCATCTATTATAAATATAGAAGAATCTATCCTGACATTAGACATCTCTATATTGCCATTATATTCAACAAGTGGGCTTATCTTCTCCACCTCTTTAATCCTTCTTATATCTTCTATCCTATCTTTAGAGATAAGTGTCTCCTCCGGTAGAGTGACGACTAAAGAAAGCAGTGAATCTTCAGTAGTAATCCTCTCCAAGACAGTCTTCTGGAGTCCATATCCGAAACTTATAAGAAACAAGATTACACCGATACTGATACTGATACCTAAGATAGTAAGGATAGTCCTCATACTACCCGAAGTAAACATTCTTCCGGAAAGAAGAGCGAGGGTTTTTAACTCAATCTTTTCTCCCTTGGCATCTTCTATATTGATTCTCTCTGTGCCTACACCCACACCGTCACTAACTTCTCCTATCTTAATCTCTCTTAATTTATCTTGAGTGTCAAAATGATCAGACTCATTCTTATTGTGTGAAAATTTCTTACTATAACGTATATAAATTATGTCTAAGAAAGTATTTATGAAAAATACCGCATGCCAATATAACTCCGAGATAAAATATTTAAAATCTTTTTGCTTTTTAAAAAATCTTGAGATAAGACCATTGGAGCCAGCTTCATTCTTACCTGAAACCATATCCATAAACTCTACGAAAAACATCCCCCTCTCATCAGGAGGGACTTCACTATAAACCACCGGTAAATAAGCGAAGGAACCTTGAGGGTCAGGAATTGACGCAAATTCAAAGACATCTCCCCTTCTTGAGATCTTACCTGTCTCTGCCCCTGAACTAGGCTGGCTGTTTATTTTCTTCTTGTTGTTGTTTTTCACCGCTTTTTATTGTTTGTAATAAATTAAGAAAAATATTAATTTTTTCATTTAATATGACGGCGTCATCCTTAGACAGGCTTAACCCCTTCTCCTCGCGTGGCGCGATAAGGAACTTACTCATACTCTCTTCTGTCACGATGTCTGACACTCTAAACTCTATAATCTCTGCCAGTCGTTCTCTCTGCATAGAATCAAGCGTGAACCCTATTTCATGAGAGATGATATCAACGATATCGTTACGGTCTATCTTATGGAAATATTTAAAGAACATAAGATTGTTCTCCATTCTCATCTTCTTTAGAAGTCCCTCTATCTTCTTTACCCGGAGAGGAGAGAAGCCCAAACCACCGACCCTGATAGGCGAACTGAAGAAACTCATAAGCTCGTCCCAAGAGATCATATCCATCAAAAACTGCACTAATTTATGTTCAACCCGTTTTCCCAGTACATCTTTCTCTTCCCCTTCAAGCACAAAATCAACCAGAGAAGACGCTAACTTCTGATTGATCTCTGAGACTTTATTTTTATCAATATCTCCAAACTTCTCCTGAGGAGTCATCTTATTTTTATTCATCTCCACCTTTGACAATGTCCCTCCCCAAAGGAAAATCACTTTATCGGCAAAAGGAAGGTAATTCATATCATGAGTAACGAAAAGGATAGTCTTCTTCTGCTTTACATTCAAGTCGTGAAGGATTGTGAGCACATCATAAGCGGATTTAAAGTCCAAGTTTCCCACCGGCTCATCAGCGATAATTATATCCGGCTCAGTGATAAGGGCTCTGGCAATCGCCACTCTCTGCTGTTGACCGCCTGAGAGTGAAGATGGTAATTTATTCTTCTGAGGCAACACACCCAGCACCTCAAGCTTAGCCTCGGCTTTTTCAATCGTATCTTTATTATTCTCCCCCCAGAAAAATAACGGCAAGCAGACATTATATAGAACTTTTATAGTCGGTATGAGGTTATAAGCCTGGAATACCATTCCCATCTTCTTCTTTCTTATCTGGAGAACTTCATTATCAGAAGCGCTAGCTATATCAACACCGGCGATAGTTATCTTTCCGTCTCTGATATTGTTATCCAAGCCAGCCAAATGATACAGAAGAGTAGACTTACCACAACCGGAAGGACCAAAGATTATCACATATTCACCAGGAAAAATTTCCACGCTAATATCCTTCAAGACATGTGTCTCCTTTGGTGTCCCTTCATCAAAGACAACATTTAAATGTTCTACCTTTATTATAGGCTGTCGTTGTTCTAACATAACTTTTATTATTATAACATAACACAAACAGCTTTCTAGTTTTTTTAGCTTTTAGTTTCGTTAGGATTAAGATTCCTTATCATTACATTCAGCATCTTCATTACTTCTTCTAATAAAGAATCTGCTTTAGCATAATCTAATTTTTTTTGTGTTTGATAATTTTTTAGCTATTTCAATTTGAGTTTCTAACTCTGCTCCGGAACTATAAGAAATTCTTAGAAATTGCAAATAGTCTTTCCTTGTACCCCTGTATCTACCCTCTGCAATATTAGAGGGAATAGATACTGCCGATCTTCTCATTTGTGAAGTTAACCCATAAACTTCTTCTTTTAGAAATTTTTCAGTTAATTCGTAGACAAAAAACAACTAATTCCATTACCCTCTGCCAAACTATTAAATCTTTATACGAGTGAATCATCCTAATAAGCTAACAAACTACCGACTCTTGCCAAAGTTAAATATATCTTCCACATTCTTGATGATAAGCTGAGTGACGGATTCTGATTGCTTCGGCGTCAATATCGCGGTCGCCTTGGAAGTAGAGACCTGGCCGGCAATATCTTCACTTATGACTTTAATCCTATACACACCACCCGGTTTCAAATTTGTAAGGGTAACGATATGTTTAGTCACAAATTCGTCATGATCCTTTATATTCGGTTTTTTCGGTTCTTCAACGCCCTCCCAATATACTACTTTACTCTTTGCCGGCTCATTAGTCGTCCAAGAGATTATAGTCTGCACTTTATTTAACTTAGGATACACAGCTTGGTCAACTTTAATCTGGGACATCACAGGTGGTTCTTCATCAGCGCCAGTCCTCTTTCTCCCTAGATCAAGTAATGCTATCTCACCGTCACTCGTCCTGCTCTTTATCTCTAAGTCATAAATAGTATCCATATCAAGTCCTTCTAGTATAATCCTATGGATAAGCGATAGGTTTGGATCTCCCTTCGTCTTACTCTCTGAGATTATCTTATTGCCTTCCCTGACTGGCGTATACGAGACAGAGGAGTCGGCCATGTTGTTAGTTGTCCACTCTACCATAATACTTGCCTCTGAGACGGCAGTATTATGAGCGATAATCTCAAGCTCTTCTTCAGTCGTTATAACTTTGAACTTTTCACTCTTTGTCTCGGCGCCAAGTCGGTTCTTAGACTTTATCCTCATATAATACTCTGTATTCGTCTTAAGGTTGGCAATCTGTACCTCGTGGTCTGTGACATATTCATCAAAGTTTCCCGCCTGATAATCAAACTTAGGATCATTCTCATCAAACCTATCAGACTCTATAAAGTCTACTATGGAGTTTGCCTCCACATCTGTCTTCCACTTTACAATCGCGGAGTTTGCGGTAGTTATGACATCCGGTTCTTTAGACAAGAGGATAGGCGGAGGGACGAAGTCTTGCACTTCCTTAAGGAAGCTCTCTATGTCTTGTTCTTCTGAAGCTGTGTCGTTACCTGAAATATCGCTCTTTATCGCAATCTTCTGAGAATATGTCTCCAAGAAAGTCCTGAACGTCTTTATAGACTCAGAGATAGGACCCTTATCGGCTTCTTTAGCCAAGGCCTCTTCCACGAGAGCAATCCTTTCTTTTCCTTTAATACTGAAAGTATAATCGTTGCTTTCTCCTAAATTCCCAGACTTATCGCGAGAAGAAACTTTGAAGTGATATGTCTCGCCCGGTTCAAAATTTATAAGAGGAAGAACAACCTTATGCGAGTAAACCGAATCTCTTCTCCTGCCAAAGCCAAGCGCGCTATACTCTGTCGTCTTGCCATATTCTACGAAGCTGTCCGATTCTTCTGTAGTTTGCCAACTTATTATTATCCCATCTTCTGTCACTTGAGACAATACAGTATCTATGTCGGGACTATTCCTATCTCGGGGTGAACCACTAGTGGAAATAGAGACGACCGTCACTTTCTCCGATTCACCAATCTGTGTCTCAAGTGTGGTAAACGAACTCTCTGTGGAGGAAGCGCTGTTTCCGGAAGCATCTACCGAGCCCACCATAAAGTAATACTTGGTAGATGGCGACAAATCAGACAACGACACAATGTGGTTTATATCCAGGTCAGAAACTTTTGTCGTAATAGTGTCATAGACACCGGAAGCAGTGCCGTATTCAAGCTGTGAAGTGGCCTTCTCGTTCGTCGCCCAGGTTATATCAGCTGTTGTGTCATTCACACTGGCAGATACAGAACTGATAGTCGGCGCAGAAGAGTCCGAAGAGGTGGTAAACACATAATACTCTTTGACACCGCTTAACACATTGTAGTCGTAAGAGGTGGAGTAAGTGCCGGTATCTTCAGGAATGGCTCTCAAGTAAATATAATATCTTGTCCCGGAAGAAAGACCGGTTTGAGTGACGGACTGACCGGTAGTGCCATAACCTGCTGTGCAATTGCCGGAGGTGGCAGGTGGTTTGCTCGTGCCGTAGAATACACAGGTCTGCGCACTAATATCCGCGCTAAATGCTATTGTCGCTGAATTGTTAGAAACATCGGCTATGGATACATTTGAGATGGACGAACCATTTAATGTGGTAAATGTATAATCTGACCCGCCATTGCTCGTAGATGAAGCCACATTACCTTGAGCGTCGCGAGACTCAACCTTGTAATAATAAGTGGTATTGGCTGAAAGTCCGGACAAGACGACAGTAGGGGTTGCCGAATATGTATCTACCACCTGTCTTAAGTTATAACTCGTATTCCCAGCCGAATAGTAAACCGTTGATGTGGCGACAACACTGTTTGTCCACGAGATAGTGACAGAATCCGTGGTAGCGCCAGATGAAGCCACACTTCCGGATGTGATAGTCACCGGCGCCAGCCCCGGCTCATCGCCGTTTTGCACACCATCGGCCGTCCCATACACAGAAGACGATATATAAGAAACATTACCGTCTACATCCTCAGTTGTCACTTTATAATAATAGGTTCCATTTAAAGAGACAGTCTGGTCGGTAAAATAATTTTCAGAGATGGTAGAGACAGACCCCACTTGAGTATAAGTGGCATTGTCTTCTGACCTTAAAATATTGTATTTGGCAAAACCGGGCGCTGGTGTCGCCGACTGCTTCCAAGCGACAAACAGACGATAATCTGAAGTACCAACATTTGAAGTGTCTTGGATTATAAGCGTAGTTGGTGTCTCCGGTGTCACAGAAGTCGTAGTGGCGGTAGTATTGCCATAAGAATCTCTAAAGACAGTGTATGTAGTGTCTGGGTCGGTAGCAAGAGAGATAGTGGTGGTAGAAGAAAATGATGTCCAAGAGGCGTCCGCCCCTGTAGAGTCAAGCCCTACTCTGTATTGTAAACTGGAGTTATCTGTAGCATCAAGCACGAGAGCCGCCGGTGTAGTACTCGCCCTCACACTTGCCGGCACAGACCCCAAGACCGGGTCCTTCACGTCCAGAGTGAAGATGGCTGAAGCTTGAGTGGCGGTGTTGTTAAGCGCCTCGTTATCATTTACTGTCACTCTCACCTTGGCTTGTTCTGTATATGTGCCATTTATATGAGATTTGGCGTTCCAGACTGCTGTATAGGTAGTATAAGTAGATTCATTCATAGCCACATTGGTGATATCACCCGTCATATATGTAGAGGTGGCAATGCTCGTCCAATTGTTTCCATTGTCTGTAGAGTATTCAAAAGTAGGAGTGACGAAGCCGGCATTAGTCGTACCAGCCGTAGTATCAATATCTCTCACTTTGTATTGGATAGTCACTAGCCCAGTGCCGGAATTTTGACTCGCCGATACTCCACTATTACCGAAAGTCGCGTCAAAGTCTGGAGGCGCGTTTATAACATAAGTGAGTGTCACATCAGAAAGAGTAGGCGTAGAACCGCCATCTGAAGTGAAGAAAACTTTATACTGTATCCACTGGTCACTCGCCCCATCTGTGTGTGTAGAGTTGATCGTCTCTCCTCCGGCAGGATTGGTATAATAATCCCCCATGCCGGTCGGCCCGAGCCATGAAGTCCAAGTGCCTGGTGAGCCGGAAGAATCCGGCGCCGTCCGTATCTGAAACTTGATATCTTGAGAGCCCGAGACACCACTCTCCGTCCAAGAGATAGAACTGACCGCGTTAGACGGGTCAAGCGTGTCATAAGCAGATGAAATCAGATCTGCAGACGCTGTATATTGAGAATAATTTACCGTAATATCATTCAGAGTTGGCGTGACCGCGGTGTTAGTAGTTGAAAGCACCGCTTGATATTGGACATATCTATGGCCGTTCGTCACACATCCGCCGGTTGACATTGCGTCGCCCGAAGAAACTATATCGGAACAACTCGCCCATGCTGTGGCAGTAGACATATCGGCGTTTGAATCCGATCTAACTTTGATATCAATCGTCTGGCTATTTAACGTGGCGTTCCACGATACAGTGTTAAAAGAAGAAGGTCCACCGAGGTCAATCACAGCTGAAGTGAATGTGCCGGGAGAGGCGTAGACCACCGTAGCCGTAGTGCTAGAGCCAGTACTTCCAGCTATAGTACCAGACCCTCCTGTCACCGAGGTTGTACCGGCCACAGTACCATCAACATCTGTCAGTATTATTCTTCCTCCACCTCCACCGCCAGCAGAGGTACCAGCATTACCACCAGTAGCTTGAATTGTTCCACTATTAGTAATACTAGCTGTTGATATCGTGATTCTTCCCCCAGAACCGCCACCACTGGAGAAACCTCCACCGTCAGCAGTACCAGTTCCACCGTTTGCTCTCACAATAGCGCCTGAACCTATGGTCACCTCCCCGACGGAAGTTATGTTAATGGCACCTCCACCGCCTCCACCGCCTCCACCAGAATAACCAGCTCCTCCATCCCCAGCGCCACCAGCACCACCCGAACCACCAGTATTAGCGGTATTGTATGTAGCTCCTCCTGTTCCTGCTATTGTCTGTCCTCCATAGTTTCCATCACCACCAGCACCACCGTGCCCGCCACCACCACCATTACCGTTATTATTCTTATTAGGGTGAATATTAAGACCACCGCCTGGGCCAGACCCGCTACCACCAGAATCATAATTTGTACCTCCCGCGCCTCCCGCGTAGCCACCCGCTCCGCCGGCGCCACCAACCATGCCTGAACCATTACCTCCATTGGCGCTTAAGGTGCCGTCAATTGTCACGGCGCCGGTTGCTTTTATAATTAACGCCGTTGTGCCGGTAACATTTACGGTTGCTCCTGCTGAAATATTAAATGTTGTATAATTATATGTCGCTCCGGCCAAACTGCATGTGCCTGAAGTACAACTGTAGGCGCCGTCTGCGCCGGTGCCACCGTCTACCGCAAACAATTGCACGTTCGCCCCACTTCCCGTGCCGTAAACAACCGTACTTGAATTCGTTCCATTCCCAAACCCTCCCCCGGTCGCCGGGCCGGTTGAGGTCAAAGTGCCGTCATCGGTCACCGCGTAAGTCGTCTGTCCAAGAGAAAGGTCGGTGCCTGCGCTCATCGCCGTAGAAGTGGCGCTATAAGCGCTCCAACCGGTCTGGTCGGAAATATGTGAAGCATTGGTCGCGCTTGAACCCGCATCCCAGCTCGTCTGAAGCCAATTATAAGTAGCCGCCTCCACATAAGCGGTGGGCCTGCCGGCGATAGACAAGATAATCGCAAAGATAAGAAGAAACGCCACGAAAGAAGAAAAGCTCGTTGACACAAAGAGTCTCATCCTCTCTCTCACGCTCCTATGGGATGTATAATAATGATAACGTCCCTTAAAACTCTCGGAGTCAAAGCGGATGAAACCGTCACCAGCTTCTTGCGGTTTCATATGCCCCGGTTTCTTCAAGATGATAAGTAGAAATTCCACTGTATCAAAAGCGATGAGATAGATTGCTCTCTTTAATTTTTTCCAAAGTGGGCGGATAAATCTCCCGCGCGCTTTATCTTCTATAATCCCCCCTCTTAAAACTTCTGTCTTTAATTTTAACCTTTGATATAAATTTAATAACATAATATTAATTCTATTATAATACTAAATACTAGATAAACAATCTACTTTATAATTACCAACTGTTGATAACTATTTTTTTACACTTTGAACCCATGTCTCTAATTTCATTTTTAAGTCTTCGCTTACTTTATCTTCACTGCCATATAGATTCTTTTCTTCTCCCGGGTCTTGTGATATTTTATAAAGTTCATAAGATTCTTCTGTTCTTTCTCCAATCTTATCTCTCCAGTCTGTATTAGGGCCGTTTTCAACAGAGAATATCTCTTCCTTAATTAATTTCCATTCCTTGCTTCTAATCACTTCAACCACAGAAAGACCGTTAAAGAATTCCGAATTCACCGCTTTAAATTGCGAACCCGCGTAAACATATTCATTAGACGAAGTCTCTTTACCAAACAAGCTTTGGCCTTGCCTTTTTTCTTCCTCTGGATCATCTAAGCCGAGGATATCAAGTAGTGTCGGCATAAGGTCAACTGTCTGAACCAAAATATCAATCTTGACCGGCTTGTCTAGCTTCGGATGTTTTATAAGGAGAGGGAAGTTCAAGACCGGGTCATAAAAAGTGCCTCGGAGTGGCCCACCCCGCATAAATCTGCCGTGCTCGCCAAAGAGGTCGCCGTGTTCCGACATAAAAATAAATATAGTGTTCTTTTCTAACCCCAAATCTTCCATGGTCTGAAAGAATTTTCCCAAACTATCATCCGCTTGAGAAATTTCACCGTCATACAAAGCGAGCATATGCTCTAAATCACGCTCTGTAATGTCGATATCATGCGTTCCATCCAGAGTGAAAGATGTCTTAACCGTCCAATATTTAACCCCGTCTTTATATAGGGGATCTGTCTGCTTAAACGTCCAGAGACAAGTGGAGAAATCTATATCACCTTTATAGTTTTGATCGAATTTTTTATCAAACGGCTCCTTAGGGGTGAACGGGCAGTGCGTGTCAAAGCCTTGCAAGAAGAAAAAGAATTTACTGTTAGCATTATTTTCAAGCCACTTTACAGACGCCGGCACCAGTGACTCAGCGCTGGAGTAACGAGACGGTCCGCCTGTGCTTAAGATATCAACATTATTTTCAGTATAATTATCTTCATCTACATACAAGTCAAACCCTTGAGCGATATTAAAAAATCTATTATAATCCCCACCTCCGGTAAAGGCGGTCGTCTTGTAGCCATTTTCCTTTAGTACCTCTGCGAAAGTTAAGACATCGTCTGAAAGCTTGCTTCTATCAATCCTATCCATCACGCCATGAGTATAAGGAAACAAAGAGGAAGAGAAAGAGACATTATTAGGCAGGGTCCAAGAGGTGGGCGCAAAAGCATTTTCAAAAACTAAAGAATTTTTGAAAAACTTATCAATATTAGGAGTTGTATCGCGTTCGTATCCGTAGATACCGATATGATCTTTGCGAGTGTTAGTAAGAGAAATAATAATTAAATTACATTCCGGGCATTTTAAGTCTAGATCGGAAATGTCACCGTCGGCCACATTCACGGTTAGTCCATCTATTTTCTCCCTCCACTTGGCGGCTCCGCCGCCAAGTCCACCACTAAATATACCTATCAACACTGCTGTCAGGATTAAAACTATCATCAAAACTATAATTACTTTTTTCATTTATCTACTTATTTATTTTTATTTATTCCAATAAAAGGAGATTCATCTCTCTCCTCTCCTTAATATCTAAAAGAGAACTTTTTGCAAAATCCTCATATTTTTCTTTTCCCTGAAATTGATCCAAAATAATACCTTTATCACAAAATCCGCTTTTATCATCCCCAACATACTCCTCCCAACTAGAGTTCACCAACTTGGCGGCTCCGCCGCCAAGTTGGTGAACTTTGTCATTTAAATTTACATAAACACTTGTATGTAATAATTGCTCGTTTGAATCTATGTGGACTGCCTTAAATGGTCCTTGAAATAAAGATCCACTACGATTATATTTTTTATTAAAAAACCATGAATACCCGCCCAATTTATGCATAAATTTTTCTATACCACTATCAACAGATTGTTCCAAGATAAAATGATAATGATTTGGATTCAGACAATAACAAATAAAATTAACTAACTTTCTTGATTCTCCGTCAATCAAATCATCAAGTTCACTTTTTTTATCTTTGTGAAAAGAATTCTCATATATACTTCCTATCGGCTTAATAGAATTAAACTCATTCATACTCTGAAAAAATCTTCGCAAATCTTCTCCACACAAAAATATTTTACGCTTATCTACTCCTCTATTAAAAATATGATAAAATTCTCCATTTGCGAAACTAATTTTTCTACTCATTTAAACATAATACCACTTGGCGGCTCCGCCACCAAGTGGTAAAGATAATTTTATCTATTTCAAAATCTCACTCAAAACTCTACCTTGCACATAACTAGGAATATCTACACTTAGAAGCTTTAAGATTGTCGGCATCTGATCAACATGAGAAATAGGATCTTTCAGCGCATAACCCTTCTTTACCCCTGGCCCCATCATCATAAATGGTGTCCACATTCCTTTGGTCGTTTTTGCATTTACTGCTTGCTTATAACCAGAACTCAATGGAGCAGTGAAAATCCTTAAATCTTCTGTAACCTCTTCCCACCATTGATACCCAGGCATCACTTCCAAAACAATATCCCCAATTCTGTCTGTCGGAAGCTCAAAATATTTCGGCGCGTCTTCCCATTTTACCGCTTGGACCAAAGGCTTTTTTCCATTGTCATCTTGGAGTTCAGCAATGGCCTTCATAACTTCTTCTCTCAGTTTATCATATTCCAGTCCGGAACCTCGCTTCCAATCACCGCCAAGGCCATCTGGATTTACATAAACATGCGCCATTTTCATATAAATCGCTTTAGTGTTGTTCCAATCAATCGTCGGCTCACCAGTCTTTTCGTCAATTGTAAATTTCAGCCAACCTTTCTGCGCAAACAGATTATTGATACGAACCTGTTTGTAAAGGGGAATCACACCGTGGTCAGAAGAGAATACTATTAGGGTTTTTTCGTCGGCATTTTTTATCGCTTCGCCAAGGATAGCGTCAATCCCCTGATACATTTTCAAGACATCATCCCATGCTTCTTTCTCTTTTTCAGGGCCAGCATAATCTGGATGATTTTTATCTATATTGCGCATCCACCATCTTGATTCAAGCATTTGATTGGGGGTGTAGGTGTCTTGAATAAGCGCGTCGGGACTGTATTTATTCATCACAAAACCGGCGGCTTTTTTATGCCACGCCAAACTATCCATCGCTTCTTCAAAAAACGCCTCTTTGTCTTCGTCTTCATAAATCAATTGCGCCGGCCAATTATCAACAAAATCAATCATCGGACCAATAGCTTCCGTCATTTCCAAAGCCACTTCCGAAGGTTCGGTGATAAATTTATTCATATTATTAAAGAATAATCTTATACGGAAATTTCCATCTTCTGGCCAAAGTTTTATAACTTTAATCCTTATCTGTGATTCAAAAGGTTGTTCTTTCCATTTAAGATCAACGTCTTTCCAATCACTCCAAGCTCCTTGCTTTAGATTCATAAATTCTGACTTCTTATCAAGCGAAAATATTACTGAATCATAATTCTTTTCATTATCATCGGTTGAGTCAAAGATATAAGCATATATAGACAAACTATAAGCATCTAATTTTGTTTCAACAGCCGGACTGAAAGAGGATGGAACATTGCTCCACGACACAGCTTTCCCTTTAATTACAAACTCAGTCAACTTCTGACCTAAGTAAAATAGACGAAATGCTTTTCCTGCTTCTTTCCTTTCAGTGAGCTTTTCCATGGGCTCATATACGATAGCAGGAGTATCTGCTCCCCAACCGCCCCAACGCCCACGCACCGTGATACCATTTTCAAGCTCAGGTGGGGTAGAACCCGGAATAGAGAGCAATGCTACCTTCTTACCGGCATCTTCCAAAACCTTCCATATAGGATCCACCTTCTTTGCAGTTGAAGCAAATCCCGGGACCGAAGGCTTAGCCAATGGGTATCCTTCAATATGCATAGGACCATCTGCTATGCCATGCACTATCGGATGTGCCCCAGTGAGAAGCGCTGCAAAATTTGTAGGAGTATGAGAAGGAAAATCTGGGATAGAATAGCCGTAAGAACCATTATCCATCATCTTCTTAATATTCGGTAATTTCCCCTCCTGAGCCCATTTATAGATAGTAAAAAGGTCCGGCTCAGCCCGAAGACCATCAGGTATAAACCAATAAACTTTCTCTGTAGAAACTTTCTCTAGCTCCGGTAAATATTTAAGACCGACAATAATTAGAACGACTACTGCGATAAGGAATACAACTTTTTTCATTAATTTTATTTTTTTAAACTATTAATAATGATTTCTATAACACATTTTCTGTTCTATTATAAACAATTAAAAGACTTATTTAATGTTTGTAACTTACCAAAATCCTCATTCTTTCCTGTAAAATACTCTAATTTAAAAAGGGTCTTACTCTCCGGGCAATAATAGAAACCCAGACTCGCCTTATATTCTATCAAATCATCAACACATACCCCATATCCAAATCTACTGCCAGCATACATAAGATAACTATCGCCATATTCACCATTTTCTTTAATAGGTTTATATTTATCGTCACAACCCGTTTGCTTGGTTAAAAATTCTGGATACGGTGGCAATTGAGGCTCAAAAAGACCATTCAAGAGAACTGTCTGACTTGCTATATACTCTCCTGCTTCTTTGGCGTTAAAATCATTGAATATTTTTACTTTGATTATTTCTCCGTCATTTTCTGCTGAAAAGTTATTCTCAAATCTTTGGGTTATACTGAAGTCAATAATTCCTTCTAAAGTTACTCTATTCTTATTTAACAGATAAGCCAGACTACCATCATCTTTATTTTTATTCTTAAATACAAAAATACCACCTAACACACCGAGAGCTAATAATAAAATAAAGATATTCTTCTTGTTTAACATAAATATTACTATTACTTCGTTAAAATTTCCACACCTTCTTTGGTGACAACCACCGTATGTTCAAAATGAGCGCTACGAGAACCATCGCTAGTTTTCCAGGTCCAACCATCTTCTGAGACAACGACATCAAATCCTCCTTCATTCACCATTGGCTCAATAGCCAAGACCATTCCCTCTTTCAAGGTGGCACCTTGCCCCTTAGATCCATAATTGGGAATCTCGGGAAATTCATGGACGGCGTGACCTACCCCATGGCCGACTAATTTGCGAACAATAGAGAAACCTCGCGACTCTATATACTTCTGTACCGCTTCGCCAATATTACCCACTGTCGCGCCTTCATGAATAGCGTCAATACCTTTAGCCAAAGATTCTTTGGTGGTAATTATCAACTTCTTCGCTTTATTATCAACCTCTCCGATACCGACGGTAATAGCCATATCAGTATATAGCCTTTTGTATTTCAGACCAAAATCAAGACCGACAATATCACCTTCTTTAAAAATCTTTCCATTCGGCAGTCCGTGGACGACTTCGTCATTTACCGATATACAAAGCGCAGCTGGGTAACCACTCCTTGACCCTTCCGGTTTATAATCAAGGAACGAAGGCACGCTATCGTATTTTTTCGCTAGATCTATGGCAAGTTTGTTTAGTTCTTCCGCTGACACGCCGGGTTTCGCCCTTTCTCCAACTTCATTTAAAATAGCCGAGAGTCTTTTACCTCCTTCCCTTAAAATCTGTATCTCTTCTTGTGTTTTAATTAGTGGCATTGAAAACTGCTTTAAGTATATCCTGGTGAACTTTCTCAACTGGCTGATTACCATTTATCTCAACGATTTTATTTTCACTTTTACTTTTAAAATATTCTATCGTCGGTACAACATCATGATCGTAATAATCAAGCCTGGCCTCTATCTGATCTTCTTTGTCATCATCTCTCTTTCTAGAGAGCATCCTCTCTTTTGATATTTCCCTGGACAAATCAATAAGAATCGGGAAGACTTTATCCATTTCATAAAAAGCCATCGCTTCGTCGATAAGCTCCGCCTCAAGTATCGAACGAGGTGAACCATCAAGGATGAGGTGCATATTGGGCCCCATCTTTTCTATCACATCGACAGCCCAACCCCAATTAGCCAAAAAGTCAGGGTGCCTATTACCTTCATTTATTAATTTTAATGAAAGTTTTGATGTATAAGTATTACCAACAGAAAGCTTGCGAATATTCTTGCCAGCGTATGCATCAAGCACGGTCCCTTTGCCATATTTCTCCTCAAGATAATTTATAAGAAGTTTTGCTTGAGTCCCCTTACCACAGCCAGAACGCCCTATAAACATAAACCCAAATTTTTCCATTATTTAATTATACCTTGTATTTAAAATTATTAAAAACATTAAACGGCTCAATCCGTCCGCCAGCTGGTGGGTTGAGCCGTTTAATAATCTCTTTAATTCACTTGGCGGCTCCGCCGCCAAGTAGAATTACTCGTAATCTCTCATTGAGACTTGAGCTTCTACTTTCTTTACCACATCAAGCACCACCGAGACAACGATCAAGAGAGCCGTCCCACCGATAGCAAAAGCGGCAATCCCCGTAATACCCTTCATTATCATAGGAAGAACGGCGATGAACCCTAAGAACATAGCGCCGACAAAAGTAATCCTGGTCAAAATCTTATTTATATGAAAGGCCGTTGGGCGACCCGGCCTTATCCCAGGCACAAAGGCCCCGCTCTTCTGCAAATTTGTAGATATTGCTTCCGGATCAAAAGTAACAGCCGTATAGAAGTAAGTGAAAGCAAATACCAAAACAAAGTAAAAAATGGAGGAAACCCACGGATTAGTCACGAAGTAAAGCATTATGCCAGATAAAGTCTGGACGATTTCATTCCCCGTCTTACTTAAAGCGCCGGCAATCATCTGAGGGAATAATAGGAGAGAAAGAGCGAAGATTATCGGGATAACACCGGCTTGATTTACTCGGAGCGGGATATAAGTAGACACTCCTCCATAGATCTTATTTCCTCTCACGCGCTTGGCATAAGAGACGGGAATAGGACGCTCTGCTTCAGTCACAAGGACAACACCGGCAATGATAACGATAGAAGCGATTAGCACTGCTAGATAAACAGGTGCTTGGCTTGCATCAAAAGTAAATAAAAGTTGTCCGGCCAAAGAGGGGATGCTCGCCACGATACCGGCAAAGATTAAGACTGATACACCATTACCGATGCCATGCTCTGACATAAGCTCCCCAAGCCATGTCAGAAGAACAGAACCAGCTGTGATTATAACCACATTTACTAACTGACCAAAAAGAGTAATATCCATCAATACACCTTGTCTTGCCAGAAGTGACAAAAGAGCGAAACCCTGAAGCATCGCAAGAGGCACAGTGGCGAGTCTTGCATACTGATTAAATTTCTTTCTGCCCGCTTCACCCTCTTCATGATATAATTCTTTGAGCTTAGGAAATATCATCGTAAGAAGTTGCATTATAATGGTCGCCGTAATGTAAGGACCGACTCCAAGCATCATTATAGAAAGATTGGAGAGACCACCTCCGGAAAAGACGTTTAAAAGACCGAAAAGCTGATTACCGGAGAAGAATTCCGCTAAACGCAACTTATCAACTCCGGGGACGGGAATAGATGTTCCAACCCTAAACAAAACAAGGATAAAAAGAGTAAAAAGAATTTTATTCCTAAGACTCGGGTCAGATATTACTATTTTAAATTTATTGATTAGATTATTTAACATGAATTAGCTTCGTTAGCTTCATTAGCTTTGTTAGCTTCGTTAGTTTTTCTAACAAGCTATAAGCTAGTGAAACTATCCGTTAATTACTAATACTTCCGCCTGCTTTTTCTATCTTCTCTTTAGCCGATGCTGAAACACTGCATTTTAAAACTTCAATTTTCTTCTTGATATCACCCTTACCAAGAATCTTTACCGCTGGGACTTTCCCTTTAATTCTCCTTATAAGACCAAGGGAAAGAAGCTCCGCGGGTGTAACTTTATTCCCCTCAGGAAGCAATGCTTCAATATCTACCAAATTAACAACCTGTGGCTTTATCTCTATAGTTGGAGCGCTAGACCCTCTCTTCTTAGGAATCTTCTTTATAATATCTCTCAACTCCGGTCTCATCTTCCTGCCGGCGCGAGATTTCTGCCCCTTCATACCTTTTCCTGAATAGGTGCCTCTTTTCCCACCACGACCAATTCTCCTCTTACTCTTATTTGGTGTTTTTGATTTTATATCGTTAAGTTGCATATAATTTCTTTATCTTGTTGATTTGTTATCAAGCTGACTTAATGCCTTAAGTGCCGCCTTGGCGTTATTAAGTTTATTTTTACTTCTGGAAAATATTTTAGCGTTAGCATTTTTCACTCCGGCAAAATCCAAGACAGTCCTGACGGAACTTCCAGCGACAAGACCTCTCCCTTGTTGAGCCGGCTTTATCATTATACGTGAACTTGCATATTTTGCTTCAACCTCATGAGGTATTGAGCCATTTTTAGTTAAAGGAACTTTTAGTATATTCTTTTTAGCAGCTCTAACCGCCTTATCTATAGCAGAGGCAGTATCTGTTGATTTGCCTAAGCCGATAGCCACACTACCTTTTCTGTTGCCTATAACAACCGCTACTCTAAAACTAAACCTTCTTCCACCGGAAACAACCCTAGCGGTCCTTGCTATGTCAACCATTTTTTGGTCATACTCAGGTTTTGCGCGAGCTGTAAATCTTTTTCCTTTTTGATTTCCTTTAATCATATTTTCATTTATTAAAACTTCAAACCTCCTTCGCGAGCCCCTTCGGCGACTGCCTTAACTCGTCCATGATACAAATGGCCACCCCTATCAAACACGACTTCTTTGATATTTTTCTTTATCGCTTCTTCAGCTAATCTCTTGCCAGCTTCTCTTGCGCTGTCGGTTTTTGTTAATTTTGATTTCTTGCTTTCTTTAATATCACTTACTGAAACAATAGTCTTACTCACGGAATCGTCAATAAGTTGCAAGAAAATATTTTTATTAGAACGGAAAACACAAAGACGTGGTTTTTCTCCAGTGCCTGAAATCTTCGCCCTAACTCTCTTATGACGATTTAATCTTTTTACGATTTTTTCTTTTGTTTTATTCATTTCTATTTAATTATTATTGGTATAAATTACGCGCCAGCAGTTGCCTTCTTACCAGTCTTTCTTCTTATGTATTCACCTTCATATCTGATCCCTTTGCCCTTATATGGCTCCGGTTTTTTCAAATTCTTTATCTTAGCCGCAAACGCTCCGACTTTCTCTTTATCAATACCTGATATTTTTATATTATTTTTCTCTACAACCACATTGACACCATCCGGAACCTCAACCTTAACAGGGTGAGAGAAACCTAAATTAAGAACTAACTCTTTCCCTTGAAGATCCACTTTAAAACCAACCCCTTCTATAATAAGCTTCTTCTCATAATTAGCCAGCACTCCATTCATCATATTCTTAAGATGAGAAGCGTAAGTCCCCCAAAGGGCGCTTAGAAATGGATTGATCTCTTTCGGAGTTAAGGTTATCTTACCCTCTTCAACAGAGATGGCAATCTCTTCTTTAAAGTCACGCCTAAGTTCCCCCAGTGGGCCACTGACGATAATAGTCATACCTTCTTTTTTGACTTCCACTTTATCGGGAATTGATATTGGTTTTTTAGCTAAACGACTCATAAATATTATATATTACCAAATTTTACAAAGCACTTCTCCGCCGACATTTTCTCTCTTGGCTTCATTGTCTGTTAAAATACCTTTAGGTGTTGAAATAATCATTGACCCGTAACCCTGACGGACAGGCTTGATTTCACTTGCTGGAATATACACACGCCTAGACGGCTTTGAAATTCTCTTAATGTCCAATATACCGGGTTTATTCTTCTCTCCATAAACTAACGCTATCTCTATAAATCTCTTATTCTTCTTTCCACGACGATTGATTTCTTTTATAAAATTTCTCTTCAACAATACTTTCGCAACTTCCATCTTGAATTTAGAATAAGGAATAACCACCACCTCCAAACCGGCAGTTTGAGCATTCTTTATCCTTGTAAACATGTCTGATAGTGGATCTATTACCATGATGATTTTCTTATACCCGGAATTTTGCCTTCATTGGCAAGTTCCCTAAAACAGATTCGACATAATCCGAAATCTCTCATAAATGCTCTTTTTCTTCCGCACCTAAAACACCTTCTCACTACTCGTGATTTAAATTTTGCCGGCTTCTCCGACCTCGCTATAACTGATTTCTTTGCCATCTTATTTTTTTGAAAACGGAAAACCTAATAATCTTAAAAGTTCTTCTGACTCTTCCTTTGTCTTAGCGTCAGTCACGATGGTAATACTAAGACCAAAACTCTTGGAAAGATCTTCGTGTCCCGCCTCGGGGAAGATAAGGTGATCTTTAATCCCTATTGAAAAATTACCCATATCATCTATCCCTTTAACATTTAAACCTTTAAAGTCACGCATTCTGGGAATGGTGACATTAATAAGCTTTTCAAGGAAACTATCCATCTTCTCACCTCGTAAGGTTACAGCATAACCGATTATTGAACCCTCTCTCAGCTTAAAAGTTGCGATAGATTTCTTTGCCGCCCTTGGTGAAGGTTTCTGCCCGGTTATCTTGGCCAACCCTTTCTCAATCTCTTCTATCTTCTTTTTATCACTCATAGACCCTGTCCCCACATTAACGACAATCTTAACAATCTTCGGTATAGACATTTCATTCTTATAACCGAATTTCTCTTTCATGCCAGCAATAGCTGTTTTATTATATTTTTCTTTTATTGTCTGCATTTTTTAATAAAATAAATGGCCCACTTGCCCAAAAGACAAGTTTGAAGGCCACAAGAACATAATACTTATTTTCAAAGATTTTGCAATCCTAAAGTCCTGCTCCGCATTTTTTACAAACACGAACCTTCATCCCTTTTGACTCAATCTTCTTTGCTATTCTTGTATTTTTGGAACATGAAGAGCAAGTAATCATAGCATTTGAAGCTGAAATAGGGTGGGCAATTTGTATAATTTGCCCCTTTTCTCCTGATTTCTTGGGCTTCGCGTGCTTCTTCTTCATATTAATACCTTCAATAAGTATCTGTCCCGCCGTCGCAAAAACCTTAGTAATCTTACCAGACTTACCTTTATCTTTACCGCTTATTATTGTTACATTGTCATTTTTCTTAAAATCCATATTTGCCAATTTAATTTGTGAGCTTAGCGAACAATTTCTTAAATTGAGCACCCGCCCACATAAAATCACTCCTGAATTTATAATCCTTTCGACTTTTTTCTATATTCTTTTTTTTATTTATATCAAACATATCATTAATTTTATGTAGGCGGGTTAAGTAAATTATAGTCGCTTCGCTCTTTAATTTTCTAAACCACTTCTGGTGCTAAAGATATGACTTTTACATATCCCCTTTCCGCAAGCTCTCTCGGTATCGGACCAAAGATTCTACCCCCCTTTGGCTCTTTTTTACCTTTTTCTATAATAACAACCGCATTATCATCAAAACGAATATAAGAACCATCTTTTCTCCTAAAGGCCTTCTTCTGGCGAACAACAATAGCCCTTAAGACATCTTTCTTCTTAACTATCTTTCTAGGTTCAGCCGACTTCACAGATACAACAACTTCGTCGCCTATAAACGCGTATCGTCTTTTGCTTCCTCCCAACACCTTAATAACCTGAACGACTTTAGCGCCAGTATTATCTGCAACATTTAACATTGTTTGTATCTGAATCATAATTAATTATTTTCTAAGACCATACCTTCTTTACCCAAAGCAATGAAAGTTTTATCTTTTGACATAGGTCTGCATTCCTTTATAACAATCTTATCGCCTTCTTTATACTGGTTCTCCTCATCATGCGCCTTGTATTTCTTATTTCTTTTTATAAACTTTCCGTATTTAGGGCTCTTGATGAAATTGACAACCTCAACAGTAACAGTCTTGTCCTGTTTATCTGACACGACAATACCACTTAGAATCTTACTTCTATTTTGAACAGTATCGTTGGTTAAATTTTTATCTTTATTTATCATCACTTATTTGAAAATTACCTACTAATTACTTTCGTTTTAACTGAAATTTTAGCACCTGCTTTTCTTAATGCTTCCTTTGCTTCAGCATCCGACACCCCATCTATCTCAAAAATAACCGTCCCGGGCTTAACCTCTGCCACATAGCCGGAAGGATCACCCTTACCTTTACCCATGCCCATCTCAGCCGGTTTGGCAGTATAAGGTCTATCGGGAAAAATTCTAATCCATATACGACCTGTCTTACCGACAGATTTGCTTGCCACCTTCCTTGCCGCTTCTATCTGATTTGAAGTAATCCTGCCTATTTTTTCAGCTTTAAGACCAAAAGATCCAAAGGCGACAGTCGCACCCCTTGTAGCAATTCTGGCTTTCTTAAGATTTCTCCTTTTTGTCTGCCATTTTCTAAATTTTACCTTTTTTGGGAAAAGCATATTTCTAATTTTAAAAATTATTCAAAACGTTCACCTCTATAAATCCAAACTTTTATACCAATATCTCCATAAGGCATATGTGCCTTTTCTCTTGCAAAGTCAATATCAGCTCTAAGTGTCTGAAGTGGTATTCTACCCCTCTTGAGCCACTCTGTCCTGGACATCTCAGCTCCGTCAAGCCTACCTGCAAGCATTATCTTAACCCCTTCCACATCTTTATTTGAAGCGACTTTTTCTATCGTCTGCTTTAAAAGTCTTCTGAAAGACATTCTTTTCTCAAGACCCTCTATCATCATATGCGCCACAATCGCCGCCCTTGATTCAGGCGATGTTACTTCCTCAACTGTCAATTTAAGCTCTCCTTTATCATCAGCTTTAAATTTATGAAGCATTTTAGAGATGTCTTTCTTAAGATTATCTATACCTTCACCTTTTCTCCCTATTACGATTCCCGGTCTTGATGTCTTTATAATTATATGGAAAAGATTAGGCTCTCTTTCTATATCAATACTCTCAACATACATGCCACGCATCTTCTTTTCAAGCCACTCCCTTATAAGGACATCTTCCTTCAGGAAAGTTGTGTATTTCTTCATGTTGAACCAACGCGATTTCCAATCGCGTATAATTCCTAACCTAAATGAATATGGATGAACTGAATGACTCATGATAATAAATTAAATATAAACTTGAAAATTATTTTGATTTTTTTCCGACGACTGACGGATTAACTTTTAATTTTTCTTGTTCTCTTAGGACAAGCGTGATACAACTTGTTCTCTTCTTTATAAGAGCGGCTCGGCCTCTGGCCCTCGGCATATACCTCTTCAAGGCCGGACCCTCATCTACCCTTATCTCTTTAACATATAAATTATCTTTATCAATTTTGAAATTATTTGAAGCGTTAGCAGTAGCAGAATTAACAAGCTTCATTATCGGCAAGGCGGAACGCTTCTTTGAGAAAGTAAGTTGGGCGACAGCTTTCACCACAGGGAGTCCTTTTATCAATCCGGAAACAAGCCTAACCTTCCTAGGGGCTATTCTTAAATTATTTAATTGTGCTTTAACATCTTTCATATTAAAAATTATTTCTTAGCTTCGGTGGAAGCTTTAGCGGCTTTAGCGGCTGTAATCTCAGATTCCTTCTTCTTCTGCTCTAATTCTTTCTGCATCTTTCCTCCGTGTCTTATGAATTTCCTAGTCAAACTAAACTCTCCCAATCTATGGCCAACCATATCTTCTGTGACTCTCACCTCTATAAATTCTCTGCCATTATGAACTCCGAAAATAAAACCAATCATTTCAGGAGAGATCTGAGACCTTCTTGACCATGTCTTAACAAGCCCCGTATCATCCGGTTTCTTGCCTTGAATCTTTTTTAAGAGTCTTGGCTCCACAAATGGTCCTTTTTTAATTGATCTTGCCATTTTGTTTTAGCCACTAGTTTTTAGTCGCTAGCCACTAGGATAATACAATTTAACCCTATTGGCTAGTCACTAATGACTAGTCGCTAGTTTATCATTTCTTTTTATTTTTACGCCTGTTAATGATAAAAACATTTGAATACTTTTTCACTTTTCTGGTCTTCACCCCGCGGGTACCTTTCCCCCATCTGTTTTTAGGTCTTTTGGTTCCCTGTGGTTGTCTTCCTTCACCTCCTCCATACGGATGGTCCACCGGGTTCATCGCGCTTCCTCTTACTTTAGGACGCTTACCTAGCCACCTGTTTCGCCCGGCCTTGCCTTTGTTAGCGAGACGATATTCTTCGTTAGAAACAGCTCCGATAGAAGCCCATGACCCGCTTAAAACTTTCCTTATCTCACTTGAAGGCATTTTCAAATGAACAAAACCTCCTTCATTGGCAACCACCTCCGCATAATTACCGGCACTCCTTGCAATCTTAGCACCAGAATTAGGCTTAACTTCCACATTGTAGACAAAGGTTCCAACAGGAATTTTGTTCAAAGGCAATCGATTACCTACAGAAACTTCTGATTTTTCTGAAGTTATAATATTATCTCCGGCTTTAATTCCACTTGGAAGAAGGACGTACCTTCTTTCCCCGTCATTATATAAAACAAGACCTATAAACCCTGATCTGTTAGGATCATATTCAATAGTCTCAATCTTAGCCGGAATATCAAATTTATTATATTTAAAATCAATTTGCCTATAAAGACGCTTAACTCCGCCCCCCTTATGTCCTGAAGTAATTCTTCCGCTAGAGTTTCTCCCCACACTCCTCTTAAACCCGCCTGTTAAGCCCTTGTTGGGTTTATCAACAGTCAAAACACCCTTATATGTCACAGTAGACATATTCCTTCTTGATGGAGTTGTAGGCTTGTATTTCTTCATAATGATTATTCAGGTAATTTATCTCCTGACTTTAAATAAACAATCGCTTTCTTAAACCCCGGTTTCTTACTTGGTCTTCCGCGATAAGAGACTTTTTTATATGGAGAATTGGTGATATTAACCTTTATGGGACTTACTCCGTATAATCTCTTTATCTCATTCTTTACTGTTATCTTATTTAAATTAGATCCAATCTTGAAAGAGTATGCTCCGTTGACAGCCAAATCAGTTGTCTTCTCTGTGACCATTCTTATAAACATTTTACTCTTGTCAATAGATTCTTTGACATTCTTTTCGTTTTTGGCTTCCGCTTTTTTCTCTTTTTTAACTTTCGGTTTAGCGTCTTCAGCAACAGAATTAACAACCGCCTTTTTCTTTGGCTTTTTATCTTCTTCTTTTTTAAACATTTCTAAAATTGCCATAATAAAAACAAAGTCCTGCCTACCGGCAGGCAGGCCTGTCTACATTTAATTAGACTACAAGACCTAGAGAGCATATTAGCAAATTGAGCTTATTTGTCAACAACCCCCAACGCCTGCCTGTCGGCAGATAAGGTAAACCCTCAACGGCTAAACTATACCTTAGCCGTTGGGGGAGCTAACCACCAAACAAAATCTCCCCACTCAAGTGGGGAGTTTTTGTTTACCTCGTCATCCCTTGAAGTTGCAACATCAGAGCTTGGACTAACTGTTCTAAGAGTTGTCTTAAGATAGCTTGGAGTTGTTCAATCTGAGCTTGGAGTTCTGCTTTCAAAGCATCGTTTGAGGTGGGAGGGGTTACTCTTGAAGAGGAAAGAGTTGAACCAAAGACGGCCATAATCTTAGCTCTGGTGCC
>Ga0210057_1001411_pt1 | contig 36729 bp, 34 predicted proteins | sample CryGeyCG2114_010_2_FD_183968 | JGI IMG/M metagenome (GOLD analysis project Ga0210057, IMG submission 183968) | Groundwater microbial communities from aquifer - Crystal Geyser CG10_big_fil_rev_8/21/14_0.10 (SPAdes) (version 2) | ecosystem: Environmental > Aquatic > Deep subsurface > Groundwater ... | reverse complement strand
CAAGAGTGTAAGGCCACTTTCAGCTCAACTGAAGAACAAGCTCTTTGTATGAGAACTTCAATGGCCGGAAAGTCTTTAGCAAGTCTCTTTAATTCACTTCGTAATCTTTCAACTCCAGTTCAATTCAATACACCAGATGCTTCTAGAGTATCGACTACTAACGACAGCCATCCAAAACCACAATGTCGTCTAGATACTTACTTTGCTGGATCACTTTGTGATCGCGATATTAGCGAAGAAGTAAGTGATGTAGATGCTGAACAAGGCGTTTGTACTAAGGCCCAAGGTTACAACTTTGGTGTTCGTCCAGGTTGTTGGTTCGCTCAAGCTAACTAATTCTAAGTTTGGCATCGTATTTGTAATCTAACTGTTTAATTACTGATAAAACCCCGAAACTAGGTTTCGGGGTTTGTCGTTTATTTAGACAGGTGAATGATGTTCAATCGCTCAAAAACGTTTGTTTTAAGTCTTTCTCTAGGGTTATTGATCCTGTCCAGTTGTGGTGTGAAATCGACGACTGCAGATGAAAAAAAGGGAACTTCGGCGCTATTGGTTCCGGATTCATACGCCTGTGAACAAAGCGAAGAGGGGAAAAAACTCAAGCTCGAAATTGAACAGTTACTAAGTCGCATGGCCATTGTCTTTCCTGCTGGGGATAATTCTTCTGAACAGCGTGCTTCTTATGGCCTTCAAAGCCCTCTCATTATTAATGATGAATTGACCCAGAATCAATTAACTCAATTGAAAGAAGAATTCGATCTCTTCATCAAGGCCAAGATGATCCCTCCCTCCAATTACGGCTATATTTTCTTAACTGACGAGAGGGAGATCTCGCAATGGAATAAGTATAAGTCAAAGGTTGCTCGTCTCAAATTAGGACATCTTCGATGGATGGATCGCCGATGCGCTCTAGAACAGATTCCTGATGATGAAGGTTGGAGTGTCTTGATGTCAAAGGGATATCAAATGACCTTGTCGGATCATATCCGACAAGCAGATCTCGTCACTGAAGATATTTTATCACTTTGCCAAAATTTTCATCCCTTACCGGTTTGTAAGATGGAACAGAAAATTTCACTGAGAAATAATGATTACTTCAAGGTCGTTCAAAAATATTCTTCGCTTATCGATAAAGATAAAGAGAGAAGCTTTTTTGCTCGTGATAAGAAAGTAAAGTGGAAATGTTCACTAGAAAAAGAAATTAAAACGCTTACTCTTCCTGTGAGAGTTAACCGCGAAGAACTTTTTAAATGGGGAGCTCTTAAAGAGCTGGTCTTTACTAATGTTTCACTGTTATGGAAATCTGCAAATTTTCAAATTAAGTTAGTTCCTGAAGAGAATCTGGAATCCCAATCTTTTGATTTGTCTCAAACTATTTTTATTACACCAACAGATAAATCTATTTCTCATGTTAAGAATCGTCTACCAAGAACAATGTTTATCAATACTCAGCTTGCAGGTGAAGATCTTGAAAAAGTCTTGGCCCATGAACTAGGGCATGTTTTAGGTTTTCCAGATTGTTATCTTGAATATTTTGACCGAAAACTAAAGCAGTTGGTTTACTTCGAAGTAGGAGAAACCACTGATTTAATGTGCTCTTTACAAGGTAAAGTGCAAGCGAGAGCTGCAGCACTCGAAGAATTGTCCCAGGCATGTTTGACAACTTATTGAAATAACAAACCTTCTCTTCTCCTAATCCCTTTATTTTGCTAAAGTATAAAGGATGAAGACTTGGACAAAATCTTATACAGAACTTGACGCTCAAAAAATCCATCCCATCTTTAATATGGACGAGGAAGGAGAGGGCGGAGTTATCACCGTCAACAAGCATAAGACTGCACTTCCGCGCAAATACAAAGTGTTTTTGCATAATGATGACTACACCACGATGGAATTCGTAGTGTATGTCTTAAAAAGGCACTTTCATAAAACGGTAGAAGAGGCCCAAGAGATTATGCTGAAAGTACATCACGAAGGATTGGCAGTTTGCGGGATATATACGTTTGAAGTGGCCGAAACGAAAGTAGATAAAGTGACCAAAGATGCAGAGGAAAATGGACATCCTCTTTTATGCACCATGGAACCTGAATAGGGGAAAAATTATGATGTCACAAAGATTAGAATTAATTATCAATCAGGCCATTAAAAAGGCCAATCAATTACGTCATGAGTATTTAACTCTAGAAGATATGCTTTTTGCGATGCTCGATGATGAACAGGTTCAAGAAGTAATTCGCCAATTGGGTTCAGAACCTGAGGCGATAAGAGTTGACCTTGAAGAATTCTTAAAAGATGAGCAAAATTTTTCTGTTTTGTCAGATGGAGAAATCGAAGAGCTTTCACAAAAACAATTTGTTGATGAAGATCTACGCAAAATGGCCAGAGAATCTGGAATTTATTATCAACCCGAAATTTCTCTCGCTCTTCAAAGAGTGATTCAAAGAGCAGCGATGCATGTGCAATCAGCTGGTAAGCGCCAAATTATGGGAATTAACTTACTGGTGGCGATGTTTCATGAAAAAGACAGCTTTGCTCTTCATACTTTGACAAAGAGAGGAATCGATAAGTTTGAAGTGATCAAATATATTTCTCATGGAGTTGATAAACCGCAAACCGAAGAAACCGCTTCTCCTATTAGTGATGATGGAGAAGAAACGACTCAACGAAAAACAAAAGGAGAGAACTCTCTCGATCAATACGCTATGAATCTTAATCAAATGGCGAGAGATGGAAAAGTAGATCCCCTCATTGGAAGAGAAGAAGAACTTGAACGTATTGTTCAGATTTTATGTCGAAGAAGAAAAAATAATCCCTTGTTAGTTGGTGAGGCTGGTGTTGGTAAAACAGCAATTGCTGAAGGATTGGCTTGGTCGATTGAAGAAAATAAAGTTCCCGATGTTTTAAAAGGCGTGAATGTTTATGCCCTTGATATGGCGGCCCTTCTTGCTGGAGCAAAATTTCGTGGGGATTTTGAACAGCGCTTAAAAGGTGTGATTCAAGATTTAGAAAAAGAGGCTAAAAATGGGCCAACCCCAATACTCTTTATAGATGAAATGCATACTGTGATGGGTGCAGGATCAACTACTGGTTCGAGCATGGATGCGAGTAATCTTTTAAAGCCAGCCTTAACTGGAGGACGAATTAGAGTGCTTGGTTCAACCACCCATGAAGAATTTAGGAAATTTATTGAAAAAGACTCTGCTTTTAGTCGTCGCTTTCAAAAAGTAGATGTTGATGAACCTTCATCTGAGGATACTTATAAGATTTTGGTTGGATTAAAGTCTAAATTTGAAGAGCATCACAAAGTGAAGTTCCCTAATACTGTTTTAAAAACGGCTGTCGATCTTGCGGATCGCTATATTACTGATAGAAAAAATCCAGACAAATCTATCGATATTATCGATGAAGCTGGCGCCATGATGCATTTATTGCCCGAAAGTCGCAAAAGAGGACAGATTACGAAAAAAGATATCGAGGAAGTAGTAGCGAAATTGGCGCGAATTCCAAAGATTTCAGTGGCCTCTTCAGAAAAAGATAAATTAAAAAATTTGAGGGAAAATCTTTCAGCTGTTATTTATGGTCAAGAGCAAGCAATTAAGCAAGTGGCAGATGCCATTCTTATGAGTCGTTCTGGATTAGGACATGAAGGAAAACCAATTGCGAGTTTCCTTTTTGCCGGACCGACTGGGGTTGGTAAAACAGAATTAGCACGCCAATTGGCCTTTATCATGGGTTCACACATGGAACGTTTTGACATGTCTGAATACATGGAAAAACATTCAGTCTCTAAATTGATTGGAGCTCCTCCGGGGTATATTGGCCATGATCAAGGCGGTCAGCTTACCGATGCTGTAAAAAGAAATCCGCATACGATTTTATTATTAGATGAGATCGAAAAGGCCCATTCAGATATTTATAATATCCTGTTGCAAGTTTTAGATCATGGGAAGCTTACTGATTCTCAGGGCCGCGTAACTGACTTCAGAAATGTCGTTATCATCATGACAACTAATGCCGGTGCTCAAGATATGGAATCAGGAGCTATTGGTTTAGGTTCAGGGACAGCTGTTTCTGGATCTTCACGTCGAGATCAGGTGATTAAAAACACATTTAGCCCTGAATTTCGTAATCGCTTAGATGGAATTATTCATTTCAATCGTCTTGGAGAAGAATTTATTATCCAAATCGTGGAGAAATTCCTTACAGATCTTGAAATGAAGCTCGCAGCGAAGAATGTTCGCTTTGAAGTAACAGATGAAGCGAAGAAATGGCTTGCTCAGCATGGGTATGATCCAAAAATGGGTGCACGTCCGTTGTCTCGTTTGATAGATCAAGAGATCAAGAAGCCACTTTCGCATGAAGTTTTATTCGGATCACTATCAAAAGGTGGTTCAGTTGTGGTGAATTTGAACAAAGAAACACAAAAAATAAGCTTTGAATTTCAAAATTAATCTTCATTTGTGCCAACTTTTTGTGCCAAAGCCCCTTTTTGGGGCTTTTTTTTGAACTTTTTTTCCTCTTCATGAAATATTTTTTTACACTATTTTTTGCTGCTCATTTGAGATTCAATATGCATTTTTTATAAAATCATGAACCATCATCGAAATATAAAAATGACGAAGATCTCGATCTAGACGTTCTCTCGAGCAATAAGATGATAAACGTTTGAGAAAGCTAAAGTTGTGATCAAAAAGTTTCGATGAGTAGTGAACTAATCACAAAGTATGTAATGAAAGAAAAATTTAGTTTTTTTGTTTGCGTTACAGAAAATTTGTGTTTATCCTAAACTTAAGTGTGGAAAACTAGGAGGACGTCAATGGCTAAGAAAGCAACAAAGAAAGTAGCTAAGAAAGCTACAAAGAAAGCAGCAAAGAAAGTAGCAAAGAAAGCTACGAAGAAAGCTACTAAGAAAGCGGCTAAGAAGCCAGCTAAGAAAGCAGCTAAGAAAGTAGCGAAGAAGAAGTAATTTTTTACTTTTTCTTTCACGAAAGAAAAAAAGTGCCCTGGGCTTAGCCTGGGGTTCTTTTTTTTTATGGGGTCTAATTCTCTCTAAACGTTATTTTCTTCGCATATTCCTTTAAGTATTCACTCTTTTGACACCTCTTCTGATTGACTTGCTACCTTCATCTAAGTAAAAAAGCCTTAAATTCATCATCGTTGTGAACCTTTTTAATGGAGATCCTTTATGACGACACCTACCGGACTGGGCCAGCGCTCAGAAAATCTTCCACGTGAACAAGTTATTACTGATAAAAGTACAGGCCAAAGAGTTGTCCAAATGGGTGATCTGTTATTTCCTCCACGAAAAGTATGGATGAAGACCTTTGGATGTCAGATGAATTATCATGATTCTGAAAGAATCAAGGCCCATCTTCACGATTTGAACTTCACTCCAACTGAGAATTCTGAAGAAGCCGATTTGGTGCTTTTTAATACCTGTGCCATTCGCGATCTCTCAAATCAAAAATTTTATTCACAATTGGGCGAAGTAAAGCATCTCAAGAAAAATAAGCCTGAATTGGTTGTAGGTGTTGGTGGATGCGTGGCCCAAACTGAGGGGAAGGCCATTGTGAGTAAGTACAAGCATGTGGACTTTGCTTATGGAACAGATGTTATCGATACCATTAACGATATGGTGTTTAGAACTTATGCAGGAGATTCCAAATTTGTCATTAATTCATGGGATCGCAGTGAAAATTTCTCGATTGAAACCAAAATTACTCATGGATCACCGCAAGCGTTCGTTAATATCATCAAAGGCTGCAACAAATATTGCACTTATTGTATTGTCCCATATACAAGAGGCAAGGAGAGAAGTCGTCGCAAAGAAGAAGTTGTAAAGGATATCAAGAGGTTAGTTGAGTATCAGGGCATTCAAGAAGTGACTTTGCTAGGACAGAATGTGAACTCTTATGGAAAAGAGAATAATGAGAATCTTGCTGAGTTGATAATGGAGTTGGATCAGATCAATGGTCTTGAGCTCATTCGTTATACAACAAGCCATCCTTACGACGTTTCAGATGAGCTTATAGCTGTTCACGGATCTGCACGTAAATTATCCCGCCATTTACATTTACCCGTTCAATCAGGCTCTAATAGCGTATTAGAGCGTATGCATCGTGAGTATACAGTTGAACATTACCTCGGATTGCTTGAGAAGCTTAAAAAGAGCAATCCACAGATCGTTTTATCTACTGACATTATCGTGGGCTTCGTTAATGAAACTGAAGCAGAGTTTCAAATGACCTTAGATCTGCTTGATCGAGCTCAATACGATAATATTTATTCTTATAGCTATTCTATGCGAGAAAAAACTCGTGCTGCCAAAATGGAAGACCTCTTAACGAATGACATCCGTGGTGAGCGTTTGAGAATTCTTCAAGCGCATCAGTTAAAAATTCAAGAAAAAACTCGTCGTCCAATGGAAGGTCAAAAATATACCGTACTGGTAGAAGGTTTTGGCAATATGGGTGGAGTAAAGAAATGGAAGGGAAGAACCAATTGCAATAGAATTGTTCATTTCAAGCCCGAGAATGATGAAAAAGATTACCAATGGCACTGGGTAGAGCTTCAAGTTGAAACCGCAACGGCCCTTTCATGCCAAGGTAACTTATTGAAAGATTGGGGAAGACGAATTCCTGCAGAAGCTCCTCGCTATTAATAATCTCTGACTAGAATCATCGGGAGGAGCTTTTTGCCAATGTTCCTTCCGTGCATTTTAAAATCTATATAATAGAGGAGAGGTGATTATGAGAAAAATACTTTTCTCTGCTCTTGTCTTTTTTTCTAGTTCTAACCTTTGGGCCTTAACAGAGTTCAATGGAGAGTTCGGTTATCAGAAACAGGTTTATGGAAATACCAAACAGAATAATGTTGTCACTAGAACTTATTCTGGAGCGATTGCTCTTTATTTCTTCAATTATACGGCATTGGAGCTTAATTTTTCTCAAGAAGAAAATATTACGACGGAGCATAATACAATCGCCATTACGGGGACTGGCTACTCTGTCATTGGAATGCAGAATCGAGTCAAGAATTACAATTATGGAATTGGTTTGCGACAAGCTTTTGCAGGAAAGGGATCTTGGCTGAAACCAACATTGAGCCTGGGATACGCGAGGCAATTTATAACTGATCAGTCGTTTTATACTTTTCAAAATGATGCAAGTGGAGCGAGTTTTGAATCAGTTGATGATCCCTATAAAAGTCGTGCTGATTCTGTTTTTGCTACTTTTGGACTTCAATTAGCTTTGACAAAGACTATGGCGTTTAGATTTTCAGTAAATACCATCTTTCCAGCCTTTGAATTTGACCGCGCCCAAGATAATATGAAGTATCTGGCCGGGTTTACATGGTATTTATAAAAAAAAAGCATATTTTTCTCTTTCTTCTCTTCATTTCTTCATGTGCTAAGACCAATTATCTTATTACTCAAGGTAAAGGTCAGTGGGATCTTCTACATTCAGCACGACCAAATTCCGAAATATTGGGTGATCCCACTGTTGATCAAAAACTTAAAGATAAAATTCATCTCATTGAAAAATACAAGCAGTATTTTTATCAACAATTTAATGAAAAATCAGGTGGCATTTATTCCAAAACAAATATTTTAAAATCAGAAGCTGTTACCCATTTAGTGATTGCTTCACCTTATAACAAGATTGAGGCCATCGAAGAATGGTTCCCCTTTATGGGGAGTTTTCCTTATTTGGGCTTTTTTTCAGAGGAAGATGCACTAAAATGGGCCCAGAAAAGGGAGCAAGAAGGAAACTGGGTTTATGTTCGAAAAGTTTATGCCTATTCAACTTTAGGTCATTTTGAAGATCCTATTCTTTCTTCTTTTTTTTATTACGATGATGTTGAATTGGCAGAGCTAATTTTTCATGAGCTTTTTCACACTCTCTTCTTTGCAAAAAATGAAGTGGATTTAAATGAAAGCCTGGCCAATTATTTTGCGGAGGAAATGCGTTCAGACTATTTTAAAAACGATCCTCAAATTAACAAAAAAAGAAATGAAGAAGAGATCGCCAGTGAAGCGATCATGCAAATTATTGTGGATGTTGGACAAAAGTGGAACCAAGAACTGGCTGAACGTGGTGTTAAAACTAAACAAGAATCAGAAGAAGTGCAAAAAAGAGTAGTTTCAACCCTTCTAAAGCCGCAAATCAAAGCGGTATGCGAAAAGTACAAAATATCAGAATGTCGCTATCTTGAATTAGAATGGAATAATGCTCTTATGGCTTCAATGATGACCTATGAAAGAGTCAGTGATGCGATAGGAAAAAAACGAGATGAGCTAAACCTTTCACTGCCGCAATTTCTGTCTTATATTAAGGATCAATACAAAGAATACCGCAGAAGCGGAAGTGGAATGAGTTTCGAACTTTTTCTGCTGGGGGAAAACAAGTGAAGCATCTGCTCTTTATAGACCCATTGGAGAAATTGACCGTTAAAAAGGATAGTACTCTTTTGCTCGCTCACTCGTTGAAGCAAGCAGGAAAAGAAGTTTATCTTCTTTTCGAAAAAGATTTTTACTTTTCGAATTCAGGCCTTATGAGCTTTGAAGTTTACGATTTTGAATCGATTTTGGACTCTGAGGAGATGGCCCTGAAAAGCTTTCAGTTAACCAAAAACCACCAGACCCGTCTCGATTCTCGCGCTACCATTCATATGCGTCTCGATCCACCCTTTGATACTCGCTATCTACGTTATCTTTGGATGCTTAAAGGTTTAGAAGAGAAATATGAAGTGAAAGTAGTGAACAGCCCTGCTGGCATCATGCTTCATAATGAGAAGCTCGAAGCTTATTTACAAAAAGGTGCAGTTTCAAGTTTTATAGGCTCAGGACTTGAAGAATTCAGAAGATATATTGATACTTTAAGAAAAAAAGGCATCACGGAAGTTATTATTAAACCGCTAGATCTCTATCAAGGTATTGGCGTGAATAAACTTTCGCTTGAAGATAAATTGAAACTCGATACTCATTTTCATGATAAGACAGTCGAATACAAAGGACCTTTAGTGGTTCAGCCCTTTATTCCGGAAGTGGCGGAAGGTGAAATTCGTTCTATTTATTTTAAAGGCGAAGAGTTAGGCACCATTTTAAAAATACCCAAGGAAGGAAATTTCCTCTCAAATATTGCCCAAGGAGCACGTTTTCAGAAGCATGAATTAAACTCAAAACAAAGAACGGCTTGTGAGAAAGTCTCCAAGCAAATGTCTAAGCACGGCGTGGATTGGATTGCCTTTGATATTTTAGGTGATTATATCCAAGAAATTAATATTACTTGCCCAGGTCTTCTCAACGAAGTTTCAAAAGCAGAAAAACTAAATCTTGCAGAAAGAATAATTCAGTTACTCTAGCTTAGTAAGCACGTGGCCCAGGAAGATCTTTAGTACTGTCTGTAGAGAATTGAACTTCAACCCCAATACATTCAGTTGGCCAAACTTGAGCGTATGGACAATATCCAGGATAGTTTGGATACCCGCGATTTGCGTAATCAATACATGAAAAATCCCATTTGATATTCATCACTTCAATGACCAATGGGAAGTTTGTTCCCTCTGGAACTTGAAATTCGCGAGTAGCAGAAGGACATTCCGGTGATACATCAGTGAAAGTATAGAAATCTCCAACAGAAGACTCTTGTTTTCTTATTCTCACTCCAACTTGAAGTTTAGTGTAAGGTTGTGGCTGATACTGACATGGATTTCCATTTTTATCCGTTCCACCATTTACCCAATGAGGAACAACCCTCACATTGATACGAGCATCGGTGTAAAGAATATTTTGCGAAACACCTGAAGGCATATCATCAATTGAGTTCCAAACAACAATGCCTTCGCCTGTTCCGTGAGTTACTATAAAAGGCTGGTTGATTTTGTAATACTCAATTGTCTGGCCAGCATCGGCAACACCTGCGGCATTTGGAGCTCCATTCGCACAATTGTTAGTAGATGGAATTGTAGGGTAAGGATTTGGTGTTGTTGTTGGATATGGCGTTGGATAAGGATAATTGGTAACCGGACTAGTAGTAGAAGTCGTTGTAGATTTTTTATTACTTGTTTTTGAATCACACCCCGAGAGCAAGAATGCGCTCATTAAAAGTGTGGTCATAGTAAGTAGTGAAGCCATTTTTTTCATAACGTTCTTCCGGGTTTAAGTCCTTTGTCTCCAAGGGCTTATCGGTATTTCAGAAGGAAAAGTTAAGCTAAAGAGAAGGGCATTGAAACAACGTTATTTCGATATGTTACATTCCCAATAGGCCCATAAAGAAGAACGATCCCGAAAAGAAAAAGGATTGAAGTCAAGAATCCATTGAGGATAAGTCGAGTAGCTTAAGCTGCATCCTTTTTGCAAAAAGAGTGAATATTCGTAATAGGTGGAAGTTAAAATTCTGAGCGGTTCATTTTTAACTTCAAGCAACTGATCCAAATTTTTTGGTATTAATTGGAGATCATTTTTCACAAAATATTTCATCATGAGATTGAGAGGTGGATGATTTTTCCATTGAGGCGTAAATATTTCTTTGCTTTCTACGTTTTGGTAAAGAAATTGATAGGCTTTAATTGGCTTGTAGGCAGGACTGAGCATTACTTGAACTAAGAATAGGCAATTGATGACGAGAACAAGAGGAATAAAAATCTTTCGAATAAAAGTATTTTTTAAATAGGGAAACCAATACTGACGTAATTCAAAGAGCATAAGAGGAGTAAGGACGTAAATAAACTGCAAAAAACGGACTTCTTTATGACCGATGAAATTATGAATGAGCCAAAAAGGAATTGTAATCCAAGCTAAATAGGACTTGGGATTTTTGATGAGATAAATAAAAAAAGAAAAGAGTAGAATCAGACCGATTGGGCCCGCTCCCTTTTCAATACTTTTAGTCAAATAAAAATACCAGGGGTGAACACCAAATTCATTAACTCTCGATTTAAGAATGTTTTCTCTAAAATAATTCCAAGGTGTGAATGTCCATTCTTGATAAAGATAACTATCAATGAAGTACATGAATAACAGACCGATAGTCAGACCAATTATGAGCTTAAGTCCCATTTTCCAGAACCTATTTCTGTTTTGATAGAGTAGCCAAAGAAAGGTCATTCCAATGGGGATGGCCATTTGAAAACGAGTGGCAAAGCTCATGGCGAAAAGAAAACCTGAAAGGATTAAAAGCTTAGGCTTGAATACCAAGCTGGCCGCAAGAAAAAAAAAGCCAAGAGACATATTCTCAGAAGAAGTTCGAGCAAAATAATAAGGAACAAACCAACAAAGGAGAATGAATATGAATACGGAATGGGATTCTTCTTCACTCTTAATATTCTGAAAAAAATCTCGAGAATGACAGAAGAGATAAAGACCGTAGGTCGATAGAGAAAAAGTGAGCAGTCGATAAAAAAAGGATTTGATAAAAGGACTATCAATGAAAAGAAGACCAAACACTTTTTCGAAGAAAAAATAAATGGCTGGCTGTATGGTCGATCTTATCTTCAGAAGGATGTCCCAGCCGAATTGAGGATGAGCTACTCCTGTTTTAAAGAAATTCATCAATTCGATTGTTGAATAATGTTCGTCAGGATGATGGAAACCTTGACTAAAAAAGCAGACTATTATTCCTATCAACAGGGCAATATATAGTGTAAGTCTTCGGGAATTGGTCATGAAAAATTTTATCATGTCCACTAGTGCAGAGTCTAAGTCTAAATAAACCTGACAGTTCTAGTTGTGAATACGAGATTCATTGCAGTCGAAGCAAACTCATGGTTATCATAATAGAACATGAATTTAAAATTTCTAGAATTAGATCTAAATGGGCACATGCAATCACTTTATCAATTTGCATATGCATTAGTTCCTAATGAATTGGCCAGTGAACAATTGGTCTTACAAACTTATCAAGCTTATATGATTGAAAGAAAAGAAATGACGGAGAGTATGGAACTCTTCCTCTTTCAACGGCTCTTTCAATTGGCTCAAACCAAGTGCCACAGTATTAGAAGTCCCCAATTAAAACCGGAATTAAGTCCTTTTTACTCTCTCGAGAGTACTCAAAGAGCGATACTTTTTTTGAAGCATAAGACAGCATTTTCATTTGAACAGATGGAAAAAATCGTCAATTTATTTCGTCACGAGATTATGTCCCATCTCCTCATTGGAAGAGAAAGACTTTTAAATCAAATGGGGAATTCAATTGAAACCAGGAGTAATGAACAAGATGAATTCGACTTTAAGTACCAAGTCTGAGTCCCAGTATCGTCCGGTTTGTTTGCATTCAAGAAATATCATGGCCTATATTGATTTGAATGAATCAGATCTTTCAGTTCTACCTTTTGGTAAGCATTTAATGCTTTGCCCTCTCTGCCAAGATGAATTTTTAAAAGCAAAAAAAGTTCTCAATCAAATTGAAAAGTATATTCCCCTTGAAAAAATGGGCGATCAGCAGTCAGAGGTTATGAGTAAAGAAGTTTCACAGATGATGAGAAGAGTGAAACTCAAAGAATTTGAAAAGGGATGGCTTAAAATTCAACTCTATGCTCAAGGAGCTAGGGCGGCATTAAGCGATTTAGGGAGAGTTCTTATTTCTCCACAAATGGGACTTGTCTATGTCGGAGCTCTCTTCTTGGCCCTTGGGATTCGCTTTCTTCAGTCTTAATTTATTTTAAGTTGATAATAAATAGTTAACTGACCATCTTTGATCAACGTTTTTGGTGGATTTGGTAAACGTTGAATTCCTTTTAAAGTCTCTTCAAAGAGTTGGTGAATATCATCGTTGGGTGAGGATTGTAGGATTTTTATAGTCACAATATTTCCATCTTGATCAAAAGTAATGCGACCAGTGAGTGTATGAGATTCAGATCGAAGGACATTTTTGAGTTGAGGTCTCTTTAATTCAATTGCGTTGTAATTTTTAACAAAACTATTCACGTAGGTATAAAAGGTTCTCTTTTGAAAACTATAATAAATTTTCTCCATTGTGTTGAGTTCATCTTCTGAGACGCCTTCAGGTGGCGTAAAGTCGATATTGAAGCCTGTCGACTTGAGGAAGCGCTGATCATCAGGAGAAACTCCAATGTCTTTCGTATAATCATTTTCAAGATTCTCTTTTCTTTGATCTAAAATTTGTGCTTTTTTTGACCCTTCTTTAACAGAAACCTTAAAGGGATTACTTTCAGAACTCTCTTCTAAAACTCTTTGAGTGCGATTGCCTGCAGATTGTTGTCTTTCTATTTTAACTTTATCAACTTCAGCACCAAGCTCTTTCAGGGAAGGCTGAGGAGCAGGGCGAGGTTTGGGTCTGGCCATGCTTTTGACAGGAGTTTTTTCTGAATAATTCTTTGAACCATTTTTGACTCCAACGGTTCTGAACTTTTGCATTTCTTCTTGGCTCATGGTCTTCACTTCAAAGCGATTATCGTTGTTCTCTGAGAGTTGAGGCATGGAAAAATGAGGGGCCAATTGAGTCAATAGGAGAAAGCAAAACCCATGAAATAGGATCGATACTAAAAAAGACTGTGTAAATTTGTCAGTCACCGTTGGCGTCATTCTGGTAGCTTAGCAAAAAAGTCGGAGGTTCCCAAGGGGAAAGCGGGTCCAGACTTGACGAAAATGGTGCATCTTGTAATGATGTTAGTGACCCAAAGGATTGATTCTTTGGGGCTTGGCCGATTTAAGGATGAAAAGGTGAAACCATGAAGGTAACTCAAGCCGGATCTACAAGAAATTTATCATTACTGGCCCTCAGTGGCGTTGCTATCATTATAGCTATTTCAATCGTTCGCAGTGTTTTAGGCGGAAGAATAAATTCTCTTTATACACTTCAAGATGGAGTTCAAACTTGTTTTGGGAGAATGTCTCAAAGTTATACGGCCAAGATCATTAATGATCGTTTATCTCAATATCTTTCAAACGATTTTATGAAAACAACTGAAGATTGTTTTTCAGAAGCATTGACGATGACGAGAGAGAAGATGACTTATCTTTCAAGCCAAGTCGAAGAAGGTCTTAATGCTCTGGCAGAAGATGCTCATTGGTATCATGAAAAATTGAATGCAAGATCTGATGCCGGACTCAATCCCGTTCCACAAAATGTTATCTTGGCCAATCTTGGAACTCGCTTTCAAAAACTAGAACAAAAAAGAAATGAGCTTCTTGAAGTTATCGAACAAAACAGAGCAACTCTTGTTTCAAGAAATAACTATGTCTCTTGGGCCTTTTTTGCTTTAGCTCCCATCATTCTGATTTTTTCTGGAATTCGAATGTGGAAGGAGTGGAGTGGAGAAGAGAGCTCAGAAGAAGTATCAGAAGCTACGATTCAAGCTCAAGCCCCAACTCTTCAGCAAATTGATCGTGCCGGACCTGCCGTCTCTGTAGCGCCACAAGCAGGAGCGGAAGCATTAAAGAAAATTGATAAGATGTGGGAAGAGTTCAATCGTGAAGAAGTACAGCCCGTCGCAGTTGAGCAAAAAGAAGAATCAACAGAATCTTCAGCTGTAAACCTTTCTGATTCCTTCGCCCAGGTGATGGATATTCTTTCTTCAAAGGTTTTCACAACAGGCATTCAAGTTGATTTTGATATTGATTCTGAACTTAGAGTTTTGGCCAAGAATGAAGCGCTTGAGCAAATCATTTATCACATCATGATGAATGCAATAAATTCATATGAATTTGATCATCATGGAAAATCTCTCAAAGTAACGACTAAAAAACTCGGTGGAACTCTCTTAGTGAGTTTCATTGATCGTGGAAGAGGTTTTGATAAGGATTTCTTAAAGTCTTTGGCCCTGGGAGAAACGATTACTCAGGACCCTCAACATCTCGAACTCATGATTTGCAGAGAGTTAGTGAAAGAGTTCCAAGGTCTCATTTCTTTTGAGAATATGGCGCAAAAATCGGGTGAGATTTTAGGTTCTAAAGTCGAGCTGGTCTTAAGAATTGATCCTACTTATCTTGAAGAAACTAAGAAGTCTAAACTTGTTAGTCTTGTTAGAGGCAAGAAGAGAGACATCGTTAAAAATCTTAACGTCTAATTAGATCAGCGATTTTTTCTTTGATTTCAGTTGAGATTTTTTGGGCTCAATGGTCTTGACCAATTCTTGGTAAATATTCATATCTAGAGAATAGGAAAAGATATCTTTGAGAGATTCGAGAATCGTTTGATGCTGAATATCTTTTTCGTAAGCAATATCACCTAAAGAATATCCTAAATGACGAGCAATTAGAAAAAGTTCAATCCATTTCATTCTTTTAAGTTTTTCTTGAACATGTTCAGGATTGTCCATAAAGTCGAGGGTCGATTCGATAATCTTCCGCTCCAGACTTCTTTTTTGAATCAGACTAAGTCTTTGCTTAAAATCAATATAGTGATTACATTTGCGGTAGGGATTAATCAGCTTTGAGCAATAATATGAAAAGAGTGATTGCAACAAGAAAAAATTAAATCGCTTGATATTGTCAGCTTCATCAAAGATTTCATTTTCCAGATTGGGATCATTTTCAAATAATTTCAAAGCAAACAGATGTTGACCCGCTAAAAAAGTCATTCTATTTATTGTGTAATGTGAGCAATAATAGTCTTTAGAAAAAGATATTCTAAAGACACGACCATTTTTTATAATGTCGTTATAAAATTTCTCTAACTTAAGATTCCTCAATTTTTTTATTTTCTTAGTGATGACATGAAGAGACTGAAGATCATAAAGATTAAAGTCCTCTATATCTGAGGGCAAAAGATTTAAACCCAAAGCTTCGTTGAGCATTTTTGATAAGTAGAGAAAGTTATCAGTTACGGAACTATTAAAAACTTTTGTTCCAGTCTCGAGAATATATTCATGGAGATCAAAGTCAGGATCATCACATAGATTTTCGTACCAGTAGATCATACTTTCGTACTTAATCCAGGGAGGGGAGTTTTGTAACACAAACTCGTCGCTATTTATTTTCCAGAATGAACTTTTGGAACTTAATTTTGTAGCGGGAATTCTCCAGAAAACTTCTTCCAGATTTTGATGAAGAATCGTCTTTTTAGATTTCTTCTTTAATTTAGAATCTACTTTGGCCGGCAATTTGTCAGGAACGATATGCAGCTCACCGAATAGAACGAGAATGAGATGCTGTGGATGTGAGGCTATTTCTTCACTTAAAATTTTTGCGGCATGAAGATCTCTCTTATTGAGATCGCCTTGGGAATTGAGTCCGATGATTTGAATATTAAACTTCTTCGCAAGGTCAAAGATCGGGCGATAGTGAATCCAGGGGAATTTCCATGATTCTTTGTAATCAATTTCTTCGAGAAATTCGATTTCAGTGATCATCCCTTCGAGGTAATGATCAATTGATTTTTGATTTTCAGAAGAAATGAATTCTACGGCTATTGTCATCTTCTTCTTTTGCTTTTTTAAAAAACGAAGAAGGCGAATAAAATTCTTAGAGCTTTGATCAAAAGTGTGAAAGTCTCCAACATAGACGATTTGAGATTTTGTGACTTTATCGGTAAATGCTTCAAAGCTTGAACCTGTAAATTTCTTCTTTGAATAAGCAGCCATCCCTTTTTGATAAAGTCTCAACGATTTGTGGGCCAACCCTTCATAACTAGCAGCTTTGACTTTCAGATGGTCATTGAGACTTTTATAAAATGACATCATCTGATGATCATGAGATTGGCTCAAGACTGCCCTCTATCTAAATTGTTCATGTCTTTATTGTAATGACTATCGGGACTATCTCAAGGAACAATTTGCGAAAGCAGCAACTCTAAGAGCTTTGCTTCGAGATTTTGCTTAAACTTGATCAGGTGGCTTTCAATTTGATTAAATTTATTGATGATTAATTTAAGATCTTCAGCCTTAGGGACTTTCACTTTGCTCAAGAGATCTGCAATACTTGAGCCTTGCGCTTTAGAAAGAATAAACTTTAGGAATTGTAGAAGTTCAACTTCTGCAAATAATCTAACGATGACTTCACCCTGAGAGTAAAGTTCTAAGCTAGGACTTTTTTCGTGATGAATAAGCTTCACGTCATCAAGAATTTTCCACAACTCTTTTTGATTTACGACGTTAAATTCCAAGTAAACATCATCATTCTTTGGATAGAGTGAGTGACATGGAATCTTGGTTAACGGAAGATAAATCAAAGGATTTTCAAAATCAATATTGCGAACTTGAGCGCCCATATTGGCATGAGAAAGAGCATTGCCGATCTCATTATTTAAAAAGCAAAGTAGGCCAGAAACTGTCCATGGAAAGCTCTTTCCAGATTCTTTTGCCAATTTAACGATTTCAAATGATAACTTTTCCAATTGATCTGGATGCATTTTAAGCAGCTCTTCACTATTAGGTGAGTGAGTGTTGATAAAATGGTTGAGATCTGGCGACATTTGTTCGCCACGAGCGATAAAGTGGGGAACGAGAACTGTTTTAAGCTTCGCCTTAACTTTTGTCGGCTCGCTATTGAGTGAGAGTTGAATGATCTGAGACCCAATTCGACTCTCAAAATAATATCGAAGAAGGTTAATATTAATTGTCTCAGATTTAGGAACAAGCCCAAAGTAATCGAAAAAAGCTTTTCCATTTTGTTCAAGCTTCGCGCGATACATGTCAGGAGCAATGAGTTCCAACTTCACTTCTGAATTTTGAGAACGATCGACGATAAGAATGAGAGGGTATTTATGGTCACCCCTGTGCTTTATTCCGAGAAGATCGACCGCTATATCTTTCTTTTGAGTAGAACGTTCATCATCAATTTGTTCGATGGAGAAAAACTGCTCAAGCGGTGAGCAAGTTTTAGTTAAGTTCTTAAAAAAGTTCGGGTGTGTAACTTGGTTTGAATCAGAGGCACTTTGAGAACTGAGCAATGTCCCTTCAACAATACTATCTTGATGAAATTCAAAATACATATTTTGACCCAAATCCTTTTGAAAGATTGGTGTCGAAAAAGGGTGCTTAGTATTAAAGAACGAGTAGAGCTCGTCGACAAAACTCTTAAATTTTGAAAATTGAGCGAGTTGACCATGCCATTTGAATGAAAGAGTTGATTCTTTCGTTGGTTGGGCAACTGTCATGACACTGCCAAATGGGTCGAGAAAGGTTCGCTCTTTCTTGGCAGATCGCTTGGTAAAAATATAGAGATAAGAAGGTATTTCACCTCTAAAGCGCAATTCTTCAAAGCTAAAGCAGGCTTCAAGCTTCAATTGTTGCAGAATCTGCTCGACCTTAGATTTTTGGCTTGGAACAAAGAGCTTTTGATTGCTGAAAACATACATATAGCCTTTCGGCGTCATGCTTTGAGCATATTTTTGAATATTAGTCGTTAATTGATGATGGGGATTTTTCTTCGGGAGATTGGCATTGTTAATAACAATGCGATCAAAGAGAAGTTCGCTGCGAACTTCTGTGGCTTGAAAGAGGCTTCCTTGCTCAGAAAAAATATCAGCCGATTTGGCATATTTCTCTCTCATCGCACGAGTAATGAGGTCAACCGCTTGAACATTCTGTTTTTGCGCAAGTAAGGTCATGAAAGTTAAAAATTGAAGCTCATGACTTAAACGGGTAAACGTTCCTTGATTAAACTCTTCTCCACAAAACTCTGGGCATAAAATCTCGCTCCAAGGAATGGAGAGGTTATGCTCTTGGGCCAACCAGTGAGAATGAGAAAGTGAGAGTAAATTATCTCCTGCAAATTTCGTATTAAGGATTTCATGGCTATTGAGCTTTTGGCGACGTGGATATTGAAATCCTGTTCCTGAATGCCAAATAGGAAAGAAGACCAAAAGTGTGTTAACCAAAAGTCCAAAAGAAACGTGAGATAAGGCATGAGAATACTCTTGATCGGTGAAATCAATCTTCTTGTTATTTTCTCTGTTTAAGCGATGAGAAGTGAGCTTCATCAACTCAGATAATGTAATCGTCGAAAATGACTTTTTAAGATCTGGGAATTGAGCAGCGATACTCTCACTTGGTCGATACCAGCTAAAAGGATTACTTTGAAGAGCTTCGCTGTGGAGTTCTCTCGAGCTTCCTTTTGGGAAAATTTTATTAAAGAAAGACGAAGGATTGGCGAGAGCACTCACGAGAGTAAAGTTGCCGACCAGTTCCTTGTGAATATCAAGCAAGGCAACGATTAATCTTATCTTATAGAGATAAAGTGTTGCCGATCTAAAACAGTATACATCGAGAAATTGATCGAGCTCAGTTCTCGCTTCAGCGTTCTCATCAAACAGTTGTGTCCAAAATTGTCCCAGAGTTTGAATCTGGGGAAGATTTATCGACTTGTTTTGAATATAAGAATTAAATTCTTGAAAGATTTTGGTCTTCAGAGATGTATTGATCGAGTGGCAATTAGATTTCAACTGAGTGTGAGAATCTCGCCACAATTGCTCCTGTAGTTTTTTTATTTCGAGTGCTGGCTTTGTAAACAGGCCATCGCCTTTCCATCCAGGGACAAAAAATTCAGAGGGACAAAATTGTCCTTTTATTTCTTGACTAGGATTGTAAGATTTATTTTCATGGGCAAGCCCTTGAAAACTCTTTTGATCCGCTATTAGGCCAAGCCATGAGTTGGCATTGAAAGAATTCAAACTCACTCCTGACTATTAAAAAACAAGTATATTCAGTACCATATGTTTGCTTTGTCTCTTGATTATGGGGAACAAATTTTTACTCAACATCGCTTCGTCTGTCATGAGAAAAGGTTGGAAAAAAGGTTACATTTGGGATGTAAGAATTTTTTGCCACATCGCAAAAATGTCCTCTTTCTTGTCTAAAGTCCTGAATAGGGCTTCCGAAGAGTCACTTAGACTGAATTAAGGTCTATGGACGCAGCGAGCGCACTATTTTATGGCGTATTGCGGCTTTTAAGGAGGCTACCATGTCAGAGGCAAAAAAGACTGAAACCCCAGAAAACGATCAAGGTTTCAATGAAAATGAGCTGCAAGACATTATGAACGAGATTGAAAGTCTTGAAAAAGAGTTCACTGAAGAAAGTGAAGTGGTTGAAGAGATTCAAGCAGAAGCTGAGGAAGTGACCTCCGATGAATCAGCATTCGATCAAGACGAAATGCAATCTATAGTAGATGAAGTTGAAGCCTTAGAACAATCTTCTTCACCGGCCCCACAAAAGGTCTTAGCGATGAAATCAACTAGCAGCGGTTCAGATATGTGTTTTTCTGGATCAGGAAGTCTAAACTTTAATATGTCTTTTGACCTTGGTTCAACTCCCGTTGAGTTTAGCATCGACAAAGATTCAGGAATGACAATCTCAATGGAACACGTCGAGTTTTGTATTACTGAAGATTCGTGTGTTGTTAAGATGCCAGGCGGAGTGACATTCAATGTACCAATGTCATCTAATAAAGCTCGTAAAGCAGCTTAATTTTCTCAAAGGTTAATCCATGTCGATAGGCCTCCTTGGCGGATTCGCTAAAGGCTTTTCTTTAACAGTACCCAAAGGCGACTTTGTTCGCCCAACTTCTGTCATGCTTAGAAGAAGACTTTTTGATTCTCACCAAAATTGGGATGATGAAATTTTCATCGACCTCTGTGCTGGCTCAGGCTCCATGGCCTTTGAAGCTTGGTCTCGAGGTGCTGCGAAAGTTGAGTTGGTTGAGAAAAATGCCAAGGCCATAACAATAATTAAGCAAAATGCAGAAAAGTTGAAATCTTCTTACGGAACTCAAAACGATGTAGGTGAAATCCTTATTTCTCAAATGGATGTTATTGCTTATTTCAAAAGCCTAAAGCAAAGATCAGAAAGCGAATCTGAAGTGACAGTCTTCTTTGATCCTCCCTATGAAGAGCATAAACTCTATTTACAAATGGTCGATCTTCTTTGCGCATCGCCTCGCTTTGTGGGGACGATAATAATAGAGAGTGATACCGACAAAGGGCCAGACAAGTCCGTTTTTAAACCTCTGGGGTCCTATTTGGTCAAAGAATTACGTCAAGGGGCGTCTTACCTCTTGATTTACAATTTCCCTCTATAAAGGCATCCTTTATTAAGTCTTTAATTTAGCCAAGGGGATGTAAATGATTAAGAAAGCCATATATGCTGGAACGTTTGATCCCTTTACTAATGGTCATCAGGACATTTTGATTCGTTCATTAGAGCTTTTTGAAGAAGTAACCATCTTGATTGCAATTTCTCCTACTAAGCAACCATTAAGTAGTATGGAAGATCGCGTGGCCATGCTGAAAGAACATTTTAAGAACGAACCCAAAATCAAAGTAGATTCATGGGATGGACTAGTCGTTGACTACGCCCGAAAGCATAAAATCGGTGCTATGCTGAGAGGTCTTCGCCCCACCGGAGACTTTGAAATTGAATTTCAAATGGCTTCAATGAATCAAAAGTTATATCCCGATCTCGAAACTGTTTTTCTTATGACAAGAGGAAAGCATTACTTCATTTCGTCAACTTTAGTTAAAGAGATTTTTCATCACGGTGGAGACATCTCAGAATTTGTGCCACCAACGATTGCTAAATATTTAGTTAAAAAATAATCAGGAGTCCTGCATGCATATCAATACACGAGTCAGTGAAATTAGTGAGAGTATTACTTTAAAACTTAATGCTAAAGCTGTTGCTATGAGCGAGAGTGGAACAAAGGTTTTTAATTTTACTGCTGGTCAACTTCCTCATCGTCCACCTCAACGTTTTGTTGAAGGAATTAAGACTGAACTCGATTTTTTAAAGAGTTATCAATATGCTCCCGTTGCTGGTTATCCAGAACTGCGTACAAAGGTTCTTAATCATTTTGCTAAAAGTAGAGGAGTGTCTCTTCCTCAAGGCGAGTTTGATTGTGTTATTTCTAATGGTGGCAAGCACGCTCTGTCGAATGTCCTTGGAACCATTGTCGACCCAGGCGATGAGGTCATCGTTCTCTCTCCTTATTGGTTGTCTTACCCCGAAATTATTCGCTTTGTTCAAGGTGTTCCCGTCACTGTCGAAGGAAATTTTGATAATCACTATATTCCTTCAGTTAAAGAGATTGATCGCAAAATATCTCCGCGCACTCGGGCCATTATCATTAACAGTCCTAGTAATCCTGCAGGGATTCATTATTCACGCGAATGGATGAATGATTTGGCAGATCTTTTAAGCAAGCACCCTGAAGTGATGGTGATCTCTGACGAAATATATTTTGAATTGGTTCACGATGGTTCGAGACCTTCTTATTTTTATCAAAGCAATCCAAAACTTCTTAACCAAACTATCGTGATTGATGGGATTTCTAAATCTCTTGCCTCTACTGGTTTACGTATTGGTTGGACAATTGCTCCCAAGGCCCTGACTCAGGCCATCTCGCGCTTGCAAGGACAGATGACTTCAAATGCTTGCAGTCTTATTCAAAGGGCCTTGATCGATTTCGATCTCGATTCATTAAGAACTTTCGTAGAGCCGATTAATCACCATCTTCAAGAAAATGCTCAGACTCTCTTACAAAAGCTTGAGATCAAAGGATTATCTCAAAAGAGTTATCCTACACTTTCAGCTTTTTACTACCTCTTCGATTTTAGCAACACTCCTGTGCATGAAAAATTTAAGAAAGGGGCAGGGGATGAAGCTGATTATTCAGCCCAAGTGGCCGAAGCAATGTTGGAGCAAGTCCAAGTGGCGGTGGTTCCTGGTGGTCCTTTTGGAGCTCCCAACACTTTTAGATTGAGTTTAGTAAGTGAGAAGGGACCATTTGCAGAAGGCGTTGAACGGATGCTTGAATTTATTGTGAAATAGTTTACAGATCAACGTGAATATTGAGAAGCTCTAACGAGATGACAGCACGCTTGTCCTGACGTTCAGCAAATTTTGGCGAGAGTTCAACTCCATAGAGACCAACAGTGAGTCTCATAAACATAACATCAGCGGCAATCCCTAAACTGCTATAACCTCCATTCCATCCCAGAAAAAGATCGATGATTGGAAGATCGAGCTTGAGCCCTAAGTGGAGCTTGGAAGCAATCGCCGAATTGTAATCAATGGCATTGTGATAATCCAGAGCAAATGTGTAGCCAAAGAATCCCCAGTTTTGTTTGAGTGCGCTTCCAAAGTTGAGGGACATCTCTTGTGTCGGGACGTCAGCATCACCTTCTTCTTTTGAAAAACGAGTTCCCCCGATATCTAGCAGTGAAGTCGCGAAAGAAAGCTCTGAATTTCCCCAGGTGGTCGTGCTATCGATACCAGTATCAAAACCCCAAGCTGTTCCCTTGGCATAACCTAATTGTCGGCGAATATCTTGGGCATTTGTTGTATTGTTTAAAATATCGAGCAAGCGAGTTCCAAAAAGATCGAAAGAATCCTTAAGGCCAGTTCGGTTGATTCGCTTAACAGCAACTCCAAGACTCGTTTTGTTTCCCGAAGTGGTTTTACCTTTGCCTTTGTGTCCCGAGATAGGGAAGCCATAGCCCATAATGAAACCTGTATCTGTTTTGTAATCGAGTTCAAGTGTTGGGTGAATGGCATTCTCCAGTGAGAACATCATTTTAGAAAGACCAAAGAAAGTCATGGCAAAATTTTGCATCTTAATGGTTGGAGTGGCTCCGAGGGAGAGATACAAAGGATAGCCTAATATTCTCTCGGTAATTAAAGCTGGGTCACTTGGAAAATTGTTAAAGCGATCAGTGTTCATTGAGGTATCGATGCCATCGAGACTTAATTTGACGTCTACAGGATTGGTTAATTTAAAAGCGGGATTGATAACATAAAAACTTACACCAGAGTGTCTTCCCATGGCCGCAGGATTATAAAAGAGAGTGTAAGCATCATCCGCTACTGCAGTGAAAGCGTCACCCATCAAGAGTGCTTGTGGTGATCGTGCTAAATACATGAACTCAGCATTTGCTGATTGAGCAAAGCTTAAAAAAAGAATGAGGATCAGTTTTAAATTTTTCATCAAATAAAGAAAGTCTCTAACACTTTCGCAAAATATCCTTCAACATCTGCATTGGTCGCTGCTTCACAGCTTGTTTGATCTTTCACACTACAAATGGGAACTGCACCGCCCATCGCTGTTTCACATAATGTTGTAAAAACGGCTCCTAGGGCAGATAAAGAACCGGTATTAGCGCCGGAGAATGTGAGATTCGAAATCAAATCAATGAAGTTATTGAAAAGAACGATTCCATGACACATTCTGGTTTGTCTCGTGGCTGCCACGCCTGTTTCAATATCAGTGTGACCCAAATTTGTTCCGGAGTTACATGAATCAGTTGCTAAAACATCAATGGCGGTAATGGCCGCACCATCCGTATAAGTTGCCAGGCATGTATTTGGAGCGCCACCTCCGCCCTTGGTACCCGTTGGTCCAGCATCGCCGTAATAATAAAAATATCTTCCCATTTGAGTCAAGGCAATATAGAAGGCGACGACTTCCATATTGCTGAGTTCACTCGTCGTAAATTTAGTTAGTCTTGATGTATGTGATGAAGTCGTGAGTCCTGCTGGATAGAGTAAGATCTCAAGAGCTCTTTGGAGATTTGCATACTCTGTTGAAAAGGGACCATCCGTTGAAGATGTTGAAAATAAAGTCAAAGATCCAATAAGTCCATCGTTGGCAGATGAAATTTTTGCGAGATCATTTGCAAAGAAACTGGGTTCTGAAAATCCACCTTTACAGGCATAAGCAGATGAGTAAGTAATGAGCCATCTTGGGTTTGAAGTTTGTTGGCCGACGCTTTCGAGCTCACGAATCGCTTCATCACACTTGCGAGTTGATAAGAGGTTATTGGCAACCTCAATTGAGTTTTTAATTTTTTGTTCGTTACTTGCTCCACACGATAAGAGTGAAAACAAAAGACCGAATAAAAGAGTACACTTTAGCTTCATAAACTTGTCTCCACTCTCATTTTACTCTTTATGAGCGTTAAACACATTTAGGTGGAAAAATCGTCCCTTTTTCTCTTTTTTTAGTGTGATAAGTTTTCTACAATTTAGAAGAAGCGGATTCGTGAGGTGGAACTATAAAGAATCTCTTAAGCCTTAGTGACCTTTTTGCTTTCAAAGTATCTTTGGAATTCTTCCCTTTAAAGTCGATTAAACAAGTCAACAACCCCGGAGGTAGCGGTTGGAAAAAACCTTTGTTCTAGATACGAACGTAATTCTCTATGACCCAATGGCCATTCAAAAGTTTGGTGAAAACAAGGTCGTGATTCCTCTTATCGTCATTGAAGAAATCGATAAGTTTAAAAAGGATCAAAATGAGAATGGACGAAACGCTCGTCACTTCTCTCGTATTGTGGACGAATTTCGCAAGGAAGGATCGCTGACAAATGGAGTGGATTTACCTAATGGGGGAACGCTTTATTTGATCGTTGATGAAAGAGTAGAAGACGATGGAAATCGTTTAATTGATCTCAACAAAAACGATAACCTGATCTTGGCTTCGGCGCTGTCTTTGAGTGAAAAGAATGACAATATCATTCTCGTTACAAAGGACATCAACCTTCGTTTGAAGGCTGACGTCCTTGGAATTACGGCGGAAGATTATGGCAAGAAAGATGTTACTTTCGACGAGCTTTATCCAGGTCATTCTGTCTTTGAAGTCGAAGCGAGTGAACTTGCGGATTATGAAAAAAATCGTTTCTTTCCAATTCCGAATGCTCATGATCTCGAGATTTATCCAAACCAATACTTAATTGTATGCGAGAAGGGGAATGATCGTCATCGCGCACTCGGACGCTATCATGCAGGCAAAAAAGGAATTGTTCCTTTGATCACTATGCGTGAAGGTGTCTGGGGAATCTATCCTAAGAATATGGAGCAACAATTTGCTCTTGATGCTCTCTTAAATGACGAGATCAAGTTTGTTTCTCTTGTTGGTAAAGCTGGTACAGGTAAGACGCTTCTTGCGATTGCTGCTGGTCTTGAAATGACTATCGGCCAAGAAAAATACAACCGCTTGCTCGTATCTCGTCCGATTCAACCGATGGGGCGTGACCTCGGTTATTTACCAGGTGACGTGAACGAAAAGCTTGGCCCATGGATGCAACCGATTTTTGACAATATGGACTTCCTCTTTGGTCAGTCTCGTCATAGTCAGTCTGCTTCTTACGAAGATTTAATTAACAATGGTCTTCTTCATATTGAACCATTGACCTACATTAGAGGTCGTTCAATTCCTGGTCAGTACTTAATTGTGGATGAGGCTCAAAACTTGTCTCCGCACGAAGTGAAAACAATTATCACCCGAGCTGGGGAAGGCACAAAAATTGTCCTAACAGGGGACTGTCATCAGATTGATAATCCTTATTTGGATGAAGTGAACAACGGTTTGGTTTATGCCCTTGATCGCTTGAAAACCGAAGATATCGTTGCCCACACGACGTTGAAAATGGGTGAACGTTCGGCCCTTTCAGAGGCAGCTAGTAAGCTTCTATGACAATCAAAAGAGTATTTAAGCGCGCGCACTTGCGCGCGCCTTTAAAAGTCGATTTGCTTTACGTGGATGATGAATATGTTCACGCTGGCCGTACTCTCAATATTTCAGAGGGCGGCATCCTTCTTGATTATATGCCTAAGGTGCCAGAGATTAGGGCCTTACCAATCATGCTTCCCATCGTTCTTTTTCCTGACTTTACCGCCATGTCTCATCAAGAGCTATTGCAATTGCATGAGTCTCAAATGGAAAAGCATGTCATGCGGTTCAGGGCCCGTATGGTACGCTCATTTGAAGGCATGACTGATCTCGAAAAAATCTTTGTCACTAGAATTGGCTGTGAATTTGTTAAACCAGATGTGATTCAGCAAAAAGTGATTGCAGATTATGTTGCCATGTATGCTCGCAATATCGTTTTTGTTTTAGGTCTTTTTCAACAAGGTCAATCGGCGATTGAATTGCTTCGCCATACTGCCGGATTGCTCGGCTACAATCCCAATGAAAAGCTCAATATGTTGAGACTCAAAGTTCTTCACGATTATCAAAGTTTAGAAAGCGCTTAAAACTCAGAAACAGGAATTGGGGCGATCAAACCTTGCAATGCTCTTTCGAAGTAGTCTTCACCCTTTGGAGTTTGAAAAAAGAAGTAGGACTTGAGACCGAAACCATGAGGGTTGATCAGGTGATAACTTGGATTGATATCGCTTTCTTCTTGAAAAGGTCCCCATCTTCTTTCATTAAAGTTTTGAATAACTTCCTTTCTTCTGCTTTCATTCATTGTTGCGACTTGTACAGAGTAGGCGATAAATTCTTGTTGCTCACTTGGCATCAACTTACAGTCAGGAGCAAAAAAGTGTTGGTTGAGAATATGTGTAGTTTCATGGGCAGCAATTGAAACATAAAACTCATGGTCAACTTCCGTTTCCATTAAGCCTCGTTTCCAAGTGCTCATGGCCATACCAACCGGCGGCAAATAAAGTCTGAGATCATCGTTGTCGACGAAACCAAAAATCATATTCCAGTTGTATCCCTGAGCCTCAATATGGGCCGGGACGTGATCGTTAATGACGACATCAATAATTCTGTTGGTCGTTCTGCCTTGCTTATTAAAAAAGGAAAGTGATCTTTCAATGCCTGAACAAACAAGCTCAACGCTTTCAAGATCCATTGTATAAATATGAACCTGAGGAATGCCCTCACATGAGGCCAATTGTAATTCACTCATGTCATAAGGAATTTCAGGGCGATCTCCACAAACATCAGAAATTTCTGTTTTAAAGCCTGTGGCCCAGGCATTAGAGAAGAGGAAAAAGGTGAGAATTAAGCATAGTGACTTCATGGCAAATTCTTACCATGAAATCAAAATCGATCAGTTGAGATTGTAAAATTTATTTACTGAAGCTCTCTTAAGCGTTCATCAATTGATGACTTTAGCTCTTCTAACATCTTGAATTGACCACCAATTCTTTCGCTAATCTCTTTCAAGAGCAGAGTGCTTCTGGTTGAAAGTTCTGTATCGAGAGGGCGAACTTTCAATTCATCTGTAATCTGTTGAGACTCATTAATGAGATCGGAGAAACTCAAAAGGGCGAGATATTCCTTATGAAGACTCTCTTCAACTTTTTGGGCGCGTGCCTTTAGGGCATTTTCAAATACTACAACTTTTGCATTCATCTTTAACATTCCCCCGTGCTTTGTCCGCACAGATATCTCTAAAAATATACCCCTCGTCCATGGTGAAAAACGCTTTGTGTAGAATTTTCATTACAGAATTCCATAAGTTACAGAGTAAAAAATACATTCGCACTAGGTCGATTGTAAGATTAAGCCGAATTTCTTACTTTTAAATTAGATAGGTTTATCTTCGAGGCCACGCTTTTTGCGGTCATCGATTTTTTTGTGAATGAAATAGCCTGTCGCTGCTAAGGCAAAAACTGAAAAGATGATGATATTACCCTTTTTAACGTATTCGATAACCGAATTGCCAAAGCTGTAATAGAGCCAGAAGAAAAAAGAACATGAGATAGAGCAAGCAAGTAAGTCTGAAAGGGCAAATTTCACAGGATTCATTTTGCCGAGACCTGCAGAAATAAAAAGTGCATTGCGAATTCCGAATGGAATGAAGCGCCCTACAATAAGTGTCCACACTCCATAGCGATGGTAAAAGCTGGTTACTTTGTCGATTTTCTTTTGATCGAGCATTTTGGCAAAGAATTTAATTTGAGTGAGCTTAGAACCTAAAAACCTTCCCATGAAAGCATAACAAATGAGATCCGAAATATAGGCACCGAGGAATACACCAGTAAAGAGTGGAACGGCGAGGTCTGGATTTTTAGCGGCCAGAATACCGGAAATAAAAAGCATGGCATCTTCAGAAACCGGAAGATTGAATCCAGCAAGCAAAAGTAACCCAAACATTAACCAAGGGGCAATGTGGGCGTTTTGCTGAATGTAGATCATTACTTGTTCAATCATAGTCAAAAAAAAAGCCCCCTGATCATCAGGGGGCTCCATTATCTCAGATTACTTAATAGTATTAAAGTATTCTTGTGAACCTTTTGGATCTGGCTTCATTGTTTTGTCGCCTTTTGTCCAACCAGCTGGGCACACTTCGCCATGAGTCGCTGTATATTGGTAAGCTTCAACTAAACGAAGGATCTCATCAACATTTCTACCTACAGAAAGATTGTTGATAGTTGCTTGTTGAATAATATCGTTGTTGTCGATGATAAATGTGCCGCGAAGAGCTACAGAGTTATCAACAAGAACACCGTAATCGTTAGCAATTTGTTTAGTGATGTCGGCAAGAAGAGGGATCTTCATCTCGCCAAGTCCACCTTTGTTGCGTGGCTGTTGTGTCCAAGCAAGGTGAGAGAATTGTGAATCTACTGAGCAACCGATCAATTCACAGCCGATTGATCTGAATTTTTCAGCAGCTTCAGAGAAAGCAACAATTTCAGTTGGGCATACGAAAGTAAAGTCGAGTGGGTAAAAGAATAAGACTTTCCACTTTCCTTTGAAGTTATCAAGTGACATTTCTTTGAAGTCACCGTTGACCAAAGCAGTCGCCTTAAAAGCTGGTGCTTTATTGCCTACGAGACGCAATGGATTGATTTCATTTTGCATAAGATTCTCCTCTGTATGAGTTAAGATTTTTTTGGTGGCTCAACTTTAGGGGCCTATGGGTTTTCTTTCAAGACGGGGAGAGTTAAACAAAAGCTAGATATGGCAGTGCGTTTTGCTCAGGAAATGATGTCCTGGTTCTTGTTCTTTTTTCTATCCGAAATTAAGCTATTTCTTTAAAGGAATTCACTGAACCTTTCGATGAGTATCAGTGAAATCAATACTTTTTGAAGTCGTCCAATCTTAATTTGGCCGCATGTTGGAGAGAGACATGAACTCATTTGATCCTAAAGCTTACATTCCAAATCCTATTGTTATCGAGCAAACAGCTCGTGGTGAGAGACAATACGATATCTACTCTAGACTCTTACTTGATCGCATTGTCTTTTTGGGAACTCAAGTAGACGACACCGTTGCCAACCTCCTTGTTGCACAGATGCTCTTTCTAGAACAAAACAATCCAGAAGACCCCATTCACTTCTATATCAACAGTCCTGGTGGTTCAGTTTATGCTGGGCTTGGGATTTACGATATTATGCAATACATTTCATGCCCAGTTCATACTTATGTTCTTGGTATGGCTGCCTCAATGGGTTCGCTCTTGATGACAGCGGGCGCACCTGGTTTTAGGTATGCTCTTCCTCATAGTCGTATTATGATTCACCAACCATTGGGTGGGGCGAGAGGTCAGGCTTCTGATATTCAAATTCAAGCCAAAGAAATTCAAACATTAAAAGATCAATTGAATGGCATCTATATTCATCACTCAGCGAAAGAGATGTCACGTGAAAAAATCGAAACTTTGACTGATAGAGATAATTATCTCTCTCCTGAAGAGGCGATTGAAATTGGCTTGATTGATAAGATCATCGAAATGAAGCCAAAATCAAACAAGAAATAATTTTTTAAAAGAATAAATTAAGAAAAGGATAAGTCATGGTGGAAAAGAAAGGATACGGCGGCGCACTTAATTGCAATTTTTGTGGGAAGTCTCAAAAAGAAGTGAAGAAGTTAATCGCAGGACCGGGTTGCTATATTTGTGATGAATGTATCGAGCTATGTAACGATATTATCTATGAAGATTCAGTTAAGACTCAGTCAAAGGCAACATTTGATAATGTTCCGAAGCCCCATGAGATTAAGGCCCACCTTGATAATTACGTGATTGGACAAGATCGCGCTAAAAAAATTATTTCAGTTGCAGTTCACAATCATTACAAGCGTTTTGCTCACAATAAAAATGCAAAACTGGCCAAGAAAAATGATGAAGTGGAATTGGCTAAATCAAATATTCTACTCGCTGGACCAACGGGTTCTGGTAAGACTTTAATTGCTCAGTCCCTCGCAAAATACTTAAACGTTCCTTTTGCTATCTCTGATGCGACAACATTGACAGAAGCTGGTTATGTTGGTGAAGACGTTGAGAACATTATTTTGATGCTTCTTCAAAACTGTGACTTTGATGTTGAACGAGCAGAGCGTGGAATCGTTTATATCGACGAAATTGATAAGATCGCTAAGAAGGGTGAAAACGCCTCAATCACTCGTGATGTTTCAGGAGAAGGTGTTCAGCAAGCTCTTTTGAAAATCATTGAAGGAACGACAGCGAACGTACCTCCAAAAGGCGGACGTAAGCATCCACAGCAAGAATACATTCAAGTCAATACTTCAAATATTTTGTTCATCTGTTCTGGAGCTTTCGTAGGTCTTGATAAGATTATTGAACAAAGAACGACCAAGAAGAGATCATTAGGTCTGGGCTCAAATCCAGGAGATGGTGAAAGCCAAGCAACCCACTTTGATAAAATCGGTGCTATTGAGGCAGAAGACTTAACTCGCTTTGGATTAATTCCAGAATTTATCGGCCGCTTGCCAGTAAGCGCTCTTCTTCAAGAGCTCGATGAAGATGCTCTTATGCAAATTCTAACTGAGCCAAAGAACGCTATTACTAAGCAGTATAAGAAGCTTCTTGAGTATGATGGAATTGAACTAGAATTCGAAGAGGCTGCTCTTCGAGAAGTTGCCCAAATCGCGCTTAAAAAGAAAACCGGTGCTCGTGGACTTCGTTCAATCCTTGAGCAGACCATGCTCGATGTGATGTACGAAATTCCAACTAATGATAAGATCTGCAAAGTCATCGTGACCAAAGATGCTATCCAGGGCGCAGCTTCTCCAAAGCTTGTTGAAGGTGAGCGCAAAATGCCAAAAGCATCAAGCAAGACTCCTGCGTTTGGTTCTCCAAAAGACAGCGAATCGGCATAACTTTTATTTAGATATTTAACATGAAAACCCGTCATCAAGACGGGTTTTTTATGTAAATTTTTCAAAAATCTAACTCATTTAATAAGTATGCTATAACCCATTAAAATTTATTTTAGGGATAGGGTTATGAGACTTCAATTTTTTTCAATCATTATGATGATGATTTTCAGTCTGAACATTCAAGCTTCAGTAACTCATGAACAGTTTAATAAAATCCAATCGAACTTGCTTAAGCTTTATAGCAAAAGTGTTGCTGATTTAAATGGTCAATTCGATATCGTCATTAAAGCTGATGGAGCAATCCCTCAAGCTTTATCGCGTAAAACCTCAGAGGGAGTTTGGCAAATTGAAGTCTATCAAAGCATGCTTGATTTGGAACGGCAAAGTATACAAACGTTAGGGATGATGCTTTGTCATGAGGTAGGACATTTCCTGGGAGGAGAAGCTTATGTTGTAGGTCGACAGCTTACTCCAGCGGTAAGATCTCGTGCGCCTAAAAAAATGTCTTGTGAAGGGCAAGCTGACTTTTTTTCGACATCTGTTTGCTTTCGGAAGTTAGCCGATCTTGTTCCGGAACTTAGAAATTTTAAGGAAGAAGAGAGTGACTTAAGCAATGAGTGTTATCTTTCATACAAACAACAAGATGATATTGATACTTGCTTGAGTGGACTAAAAACGGCCCAGAATCTTTCTCTTGTTTATGAAGATGTCTTAGTAAAAATGGGTTTCCCAACTCAATTCCAAAACCGTTTTGACAACACTGTCACTGATAGAACTCTAAATTATGTTGGAGAGTATCCAACTCTTGAATGCCGCTATCAGACGCTTGTTCACGGATTATTATGTCCAAAAAATAGTGATGGTGAGTGCATTGATCCCCGTTGGACGAGGCCTCTTTGCTGGTTTAATCATTAATATAATTTAAGTCGTATTCTTCTTTGCCTCTTTTGGGGTGAGGTCGAAATTCCCAGTGTAAATAGTTTTTGAATTCTTGGTCGCGGAAGAAATCTAGAGGGACGTATTTTAAAATCCATTTTATTAGCATCATCATCTTTAATCTCCATGTTGAGTCGCGGTCAGTATAAGGACTTTTACAATGAGATTGGGTTAAGAATAATTGAAGATTTTATTGCCTTAAAGTGGTGTCACCTGAGCCTCTAGCAAAAGCTTGAATTGACTTCAACCAAAAAATCATAGGTTGAATCTTACAAAAACTAAACGTTGTAAAATTCGTAAGTTAACATAGTTATCCCCATGAAAAATCTGCAAAATCAACAACATAAAATTGCTTTTGAGGAAATATCTGCACGGACAGAATTTTTAAGCATTGATTACCGGTTTATGGTTTACAATAGATAATGAGGCCCTCGAATAAGTAGTCAACTTAGGAATGGTTGCAGGCTTAAAAAGAGGAAGACGATAAATAGTACAGGAGGTGCTATGGCCCCGGTCCAGAATGACACCAAAAGGTTCCCATTATTACCCTTAAGAGATGTGATCATCTTCCCACACATGGTTGTACCATTGTTTGTAGGTCGTGAAAAATCCATCGCAGCGCTGGAAGAGGCAGCTAAGTCGAACAATGAGTTGTTCTTAGTTACTCAAAAAGATGCCAGTGTCCTAAACCCAGATCGCGGTGATATCTACAGTATCGGAACCGTGGTTAACATCATTCAAATGCTGAGACTTCCAGACAACACAGTAAAGGTGTTGATCGAAGGTAAGTATCGTGCAGAGATCAAAGGTCTCGAAACATCACCTCATGGTTATTGGGCAGATGTCACGAAGTGTGCCACTGACGTTGATGATCAGGTCAATCTCGAAGCCTCAATGAGATCGATCAAGAGCGTGTTTGAACAATACGTAAAACTCAATAAGAGAATACCTCCAGAACTATTGATGAGTATTTCATCGATCACCGATCCCTCACGTCTTGCTGATATCATCGTCGCACACCTCACGATGAAAATTCCTGAGAAGCAAGAAGTGCTGGAAGCCATTCAAGTTGAAAAAAGATTGCAGCTTCTATTAGAGAAGATGCAAGCTGAGATCGAAATCATTAATGTCGAGCGCAGAATTCGCACTCGAGTTAAGTCCCAGATGGAAAAATCTCAGAAAGAATACTATTTGAATGAGCAAATGAATGCCATTCAAAAAGAGCTTGGTCAAAAAGACGAGAAATCTGAAGTTCAAGAAATGGAAGATCGTCTTGAAGCGAAGAACATGCCTGATGAAGCTCGCGATCGTGTAAAGAAAGAGATCAAGAAACTTAAGTCTATGTCTCCAATGTCAGCGGAAGCTGCCGTGGTCAGAAACTATGTTGATTGGATGCTTTCTCTTCCATGGTTTGAGTACACAGAAGACAACAATTCAGTCGCAAACTGTCGCGATATTCTTGATGATCATCACTATGGCATGAAAGATGTCAAAGATAGAATCATTGAATATTTAGCGGTTCGTTCACTTTTAACGGACGCAGGGAAAGGGACCATCCTTTGTCTCGCAGGTCCTCCAGGTGTTGGTAAGACTTCAATTGCGAAGTCACTTGCTGAGTCTATGGGAAGAAGTTTTCAACGTATCTCTCTTGGTGGTGTACGTGATGAATCTGAAATCCGTGGTCACAGAAGAACATACGTTGGTGCGATGCCAGGTAAGATCATGAATGCTTTGAAAAAAGCAGGTACATCAAATCCAGTTATTCTTCTCGATGAAATTGATAAGATGAGTTCTGATATGAGAGGTGATCCGGCTTCAGCAATGCTTGAAGTTCTCGATCCTGAACAAAACAAGAACTTTGGGGATCATTATATTGAAGTTGAATATGATCTTTCAAAAGTTATGTTTATCATGACGGCCAATGATCTCGGAAGAATCCCAGGACCACTTCGCGATCGTATGGAAATTATCCATCTCTCAGGCTATACGCCATTTGAAAAACTTCAAATTGGTAAGAAGTATCTCCTCGATAAGGCCGTGAAACAAAACGGACTTGATGGATTTGAAGTTCAAATTTCAGACACAACAATGATGGAAGTAATCAAAGGTTGGACTCGTGAAGCTGGTGTTCGTGATTACGAAAGAATGATGAATACAATCGCTCGTAAAATTGCAACCGAAGTTGTGACTGAAAATATCGAAAAAGGCAAAAAGTTTAACGTGACTTCTAAGCAATTGAAAAAATTCTTAGGGCCTAAGAGATATGACAAGACAACAATTGAAACTGAGCCTCAAGTGGGATTAGTCAATGGATTGGCCTGGACTCCAGTGGGTGGTGAACTTCTTCACATTGAAGTGGTTACAACTCCAGGAAAAGGTGCTCTCCAAATTACAGGTAAGCTTGGTGAAGTGATGACAGAGTCGGCGCGAGCAGCTCTTTCTTATGTTCGCTCAATCTGTGATCGCTTAGGTGTTGATCATACTTGGTTTGATAAGCATGATATCCATATTCACGCTCCAGAAGGCGCTATTCCAAAAGATGGGCCAAGTGCTGGTATCACAATGGTTACTGCGTTGACTTCGGCCATCGCAAATATCAAGGTCCACCAAACGGTGGCCATGACGGGAGAGGTAACTATTCGTGGACGAGTTCTTCCTATTGGTGGGTTAAAAGAGAAACTCCTTGCAGCTAAGCAAGCTGGAATCGAAAAAGTTCTTATTCCTGAAAAGAATAAGAAAGATCTTTTTGAAATTCCAAATGAGATCACTGCTGGATTAGAAATTATTCCAGTGGCCCATGTTGAAGAAGTTTTGAGAATCGCTTTAGATGTTGCAAGACCAGAGGATTTCCTCCGTCAGCTTCCTCATCTCAAAGTTCTCGAAGGAACCAACTTGGAAGTGGCCAACTAGAAACTTCGCTCAACAGACATAAACACACACAAGGGTCTTCGAATGAAGACCCTTTTTTTTACTATTTTTGATTAGCTTTTCTTTCGAAATATTGAAGATCAATTAAAAATGCGGACGATAACAAAAGCAAGCGTTGGTTTTCTGTTAATGTTGAATCGTTAAAGACAACTCTGAAATTATCTGCATCTAAAAAAGCTTCTTTCAATAGACCTGACCACTTCTTTTCGATACGAGCAATTTCTTGATCGCGATTATTCATAAATGGGAAGGTCCAGATTTTCCAGAAAGGCGAATTGACGGTTAAAAAAACATTTCCTCTTTCATCTTCAAGATCAAATTTCTTACTGAGAATGGCAAAGCGTTGCTGAAGAGCTCCAATATATTTATGATCTTTGGTGCGAATTTCGAGACGTTGAAAAAACCAGCGAAAGGGATGAAGCGCCGTCGCAACTTGCACTTTATTATTGTCGAAGAGGTGAATTTCAAAAGTTCTCCAGTGGCCAAAAAATTGGCGCGTAATAAATCCTAGAAAGCCTTTAGACTGTTCAGCAGCAAAGCCTATAACATTATGAGCTTGGTCTTTTATTTCGTACTTATTTCGCGTTTCAAAGCCGATGAGCTCTGCTAATTCCTTGCGCTGCTTAATAAAGAGTTCTTGAGTGCCCATGAGGTTGTGCATTATTCATCCTTTTTGTTTATTGGAGATAGTTTAAAGCCTAATCATTTCGCTGAGAAGTAGTGTTAATTGACTGAATTTACGTTGTTTTTTGTGTTTTAGGATATTGACAGAAACATTCCGAGCGTTTAAATTCGTCGAACTCAATCATTTCGTATTTGGGCGTTTAGCTCAGCTGGGAGAGCGCTACCCTTACAAGGTGATGGTCGGTAGTAGAAGCAGTGGCAAACAGGGAAATTTTTTGACTGTTATTTCCTTGTCCCGTAAAAAGTACGAAACAGTCAGAAGACATTTTTTAAGAATGGGCGTTTAGCTCAGCTGGGAGAGCGCTACCCTTACAAGGTGATGGTCGGTAGTAGAAGCAGTGGCAAACAGGGAAATTTTTTGACTGTTATTTCCTTGTCCCGTAAAAAGTACGAAACAGTCAGAAGACATTTTTTAAGAATGGGCGTTTAGCTC
>Ga0210057_1001410_pt1 | contig 36734 bp, 61 predicted proteins | sample CryGeyCG2114_010_2_FD_183968 | JGI IMG/M metagenome (GOLD analysis project Ga0210057, IMG submission 183968) | Groundwater microbial communities from aquifer - Crystal Geyser CG10_big_fil_rev_8/21/14_0.10 (SPAdes) (version 2) | ecosystem: Environmental > Aquatic > Deep subsurface > Groundwater ... | reverse complement strand
AATATTGAGAAATTTGAAATGTAAAATCTATGATGATGAAGGAATTGTTAGCGAACTAACAAAACCTCAAAAAGATATTTCAGAAAAATTTAATATCCTAATGCCTAAACGGGTGGGAATTTAGGAAAATATTTTTTGACTGGACCCCACCTTGAAGGATTATGTGTTTGCCTGAGCTTATATCGAGTGTTTGAGCTATTTGAAATATCCAAATATCTGTTGAATTTCCTAAAAGAGTTACGTCTGAAGGGATAATCACTGCTGTGCTCCATTTGTAAAGTCCTGGTTTTAGAGTCATGCCTCCTATATTTCCTGCTCCTAATTCTGTATAATCTGGTAATGTGCGTCCTGATGCATCATTATATGCTATTTGCATATCACTAATGGCTGTAGTCATGATTACTGGTGTTGGCGGAGTATAATCTGCAGCATAAATCTGACCAGAAACTAAAGAAGATTTAGAAAATTGATTTGAAGCATCAGCGATTAGTCCAAATCCTGTAATGAAAGTTGCAGAGGCAGGACTTATACCAATATTTCCCACAATATCGGTTGTTCCAGTAGTTGAAATTCCTGCCTTTGATAATATTACAAAATTATCTGATGTCCCTAGATCTACTGTTGACTGTGCAAGGACAAATCCTGTTGATAGAATAATTATTGATAACAAAGTAAAAATTAAGAGAGATATTAATTGTTTATTCATTTATTGTCTAAATGAAAAAGCTATATAGACTAGAGCGGTATGTAATAGTACTTGTTGTATAAATTAATACTCTTTTGATGATTTGAATTAAGGGTAAAACTATTTGATTCTAAAAAATTGAAAAAAATAAAAGATTATAAAATTAATTAAGCTCTTTTTATGGTGCTAGCTATTACTGAGATTATAAATAATATGATAAATATTATTGCTAACCATTTGGCGATGGTAAAAGATGCTCCTGAAATAAATCCGAATCCGAATATTCCTGCAATTATAGATATTATTAAAAATAATATGGCCCAAATCATCCATCCACTTAAACCTTTTTTATTCATGTTTCCTCCAACAAGGTTAATCTAATGGAGTATATATAGTCACTTAATCTCATAGTTTCTTAATAACATGGAAAAACCAAAAATAGTACATAACTTTTTTAAGATTGTAGTAACCTTAAAATTTATTCATGCAATAATTGAACTATTACTGGGTACTGCTTTGCTCTTACTGACTCATAAATTTATATCTGAAATTATAGTGATTCTTGTTAAAGAAAGATTTGTAGGAGATCCTGACTTTTTTATTTCTCAGTATATCTCTCAATTTGGAATAGACTTTTCTTTAAGTATCAAATTGTTTTTTGCAGTTTACTTGATAATTCATGGTCTTGTTAATATATCCATGGTTTATGGAGTTATTAAAAAACCCTCTCTTGCTTATCCTATATCACTTATTGTTTTTATTGGCTTTTTAATTTATCAGATTTATGATTATATATTTACAGGATCATTATGGATGCTCGGAATTATAATCTTTGATATTTTATTTATAATTCTTCTTTTTTATGAATATGGTGTTCATCTTAAGACTCATTCATTTTTAGGTAAGCTAAAATTGATTGCACGAGCTAGAGTTCCTAGAATAGTAGAACTAAATTACCCTTTAATAAAAATGACCAATATAATACACATTCTACCAAAAAAATCTTTAGATGATTGTGTTACTTGATTTTTTGTAAATTAAATATTGGATAAGTTGTGTTGGCAAGACAACTATCAAGAAAGCTAACATAACCCACAATTCAGTATAATGTGGAACAACGAATGGAATGAGAGTTCTAGAAGATAGAATATAATTTATCCCTTTGTCTGGCGTTGTGAAAAACAAGGCAACCACATACATTCCAAATAAAAACATTAGAGAGAGAAACAAAGTTTTTATTCTTGGTTTAGTCTTATAAGTAAATAAGAGTGCAAGGGGGGTAGATAAATGAATTAAGATGGAACTTGAGGTATAAAAAACGTTTGTTACTGTGGGAATTGTTTCTAATGCTGATGTCCCAGATATTAATTTGTATATAAAAAATGAAATGTAAATTAGTTGTGCTATTAAACCTATATTAATAATGGACTTTACAAAGTCATCTTTTTTCATGAAAAATCCTATTGCAAGTGGTAGCGAGGCAAAATCACAGAACCAAAAGAAATTGTAATAATCAGAAAAAATATTTCTTACAATGGCAACTATTTGAATAAATAAGAAACATATGCCTAAAATCATGTACTTTCTATTTTCTTTCATGGTTTATGTATGAATGATTCCATTTTCTAGTAAAAATAGATAAATGCAAATCTTCCTCGATAATGATAATTGTTTACTATAATCACTAAGGAAATTTAGAATTTATCATTGAACAGGATAATATTACCTTATAATCTATCTAGCGACGGTCTCGCCGGGAGATGCTGAGCTAGAATCCCTCTTATTTTCTGAATCTCCTTCTAAGAATCTGTAATGCCTTGTAATTTTAATTTTAGCGGTATCTTCAAGAACGTCGCCTGTTTTATCAGGGAGCAAACACATATTACGGACATCCATACCTTGAATTTCTATTTCAACTTTCCTAACACTTGAGTGATTAGGTGTAAGAACTATCGTCTTATGATCTGGACCCCATTTTTTCTCAAATGTTCTAGAAGTATAGTTAAATTTGGACAATGGGATATTTGGAAGAGTAGATTTATCTGCTTTAAGATAAACAACATAATCTCCATAAGTCATTATTGGAATAGTTCCTTTTCCTTCTGATTCTCCTTCTTTTTCAAAAGCCTCGATATCTTTTTGGTGTATACAGTAGAGACTATCATGGGGATTGATACAGTCTCTTATTTCATCTAGCTTATCTTCTTTAGTTTGTTCCATCTTGTTTCTCTGTGTTGGACAAGATAGTTAGATATATAGACTAGAGCTGTATGAAGCCATACTCCTCATAGATAAGGTGTGGGCGAGGTACCTATTCTAGGAGTTAATATTTTTAAATAAGAATCAAAAAAGTTCCAATTCCGAGAATTGCTAATACTAATAAACCTAGAGTCATTGCTCTAGGGATATTTCTATCTTTTATGTATCTTCGATCAGCAGTCAATTCGTCGTTTTTAATCCTATTACCTTCCATTTGAAGGTCTACTTTGGATCTTCGCTCAGTAGTTAATTCGTCGTTTTTAATCCTGCTGTTACGTGTAGATTTATTTGCTGGTTTGTGCGCATCATGGTCCACTTTAGATCTTCGTGCGGTAGTCAGTTTATCATTTCTATCGCGTTGATCTATAAGAGTTTTATCAGTTTGTTCCCTTCTATCAAATGTCGCAACATCATTTTTCATTCGTTGTATTTTAGTCATGTTGTTTTATCCTCCTTTATAATGAGCTAATGTCTATGGAGTATATATGTTGGTGTAGTAGCTGAAGGGAATTGTTGTATGAACAAGAACTTTATTATGTAAATTAGACAACAGATTTAGAATATTCCCAAAGTAACTGATATAAATCAAGATATTCTTTTGCAATCGCTTCATTTTCTATTATTATTGTATATACTGGGCCTATCCAAAGAGTGATATATACTGAATCCCCACATACAATCTGAGTAATTTGAGATGTTTTTGACTGCTGGTTTTTAGGTAGAAGTCTTGCATGTGTAAATTTAAGGTTAGATAGGGTTTTGATTTCTTCTTGAGGAATCTTGTAAAAAAGTAATTTGAGTCCGATATGTTTTTTTATCCTTTCGAGATGAAATGAGTTAACCAAACGATCATTGAGAATATTCATAATTCCTTCTTTTTCTGCTAATCCGTATATCCATATATCTGATTGTTTTTCTATAAGCTCAAATAAAATGTTTTTCACAGCATTTATGCCCTCAATTGTATAGACTTTAGGAGTTTGACTTGATATATAAGTTGTTTTGATATATGCCATGGCTAATTTGAGATTTTCAAGTTTATCCTTTTCTTCGTTAATTATAGAGTCTGTAGGGAGTGCAACAAAGACTTGTTTTCCTTCTTTATTTGATAAGTATACTAGATTTCTTTCTTTAAGTTTAGTTAGTGTATCATATACATTTGCCCTGTGCATTTTTGTTCTTTTTGAGACTTGTGTTGCAGTAGACTCTTTATTTTTTAGTAGATCTAGATAAACAAGAGTTTGCATTTTAGGTATTCCGACGGATTCAAAAGCATTCAAAATAGATTCATCACTCATTAGATTGTATCTTTCTTAACTATATAATCATATGCTATTAGATAAATAAAAATAAGGTGTCAAGAAGTTCATTGTTGTAATAGATGTTTAAAAGCACATTTGTTAAAAATTATCAATGTAGAACATGTTGATAAGGTGCTAATGTTATATATTGAATCCATCTTTCCTGGAGAATTTGGTCATAATGGATATTATATAAATAATGAAAAAATTAGTTTGGTAAGTAATGCAATACAACATAATAAATATGCTGAAAGAGATTTTAGTGCAGTTTTAGTAAATGAAGAATCATATAATAGAGTTTTATGTCTGGCTTGTAAAAGAATAGGAGAGTTATAATCCTATTAAAAAATCTTTATAACCTTTGAATTCTTTGATAGAATATGTTTAAGAGGTTAAAGAGAAGTTTGATGAAAAAAAGTGATGAGAAACTTAGTTTTGCATTAATTCTTGTTTTAAGAATTGTAGTGGGTTTAGCGATTTTTCTAGCAACATATGAACAAAGATGGATGGTTGTTTTTGTTAGTTCATTAACTTTTGTTTTGACATTTATGCCCAGACTTCTTGAACATAAATATAATTTTGATATTCCCCCAGAATTTGAAATGGTTATGGTCTTGTTTATTTATGCGTCTATCTTTTTAGGAGAAGTTCATGGATATTATACTAGATTTTGGTGGTGGGATGCTATTTTGCATGCTGGTTCTGCTTTAGTATTAGGATTTACTGGATTTTTAATATTGTATGTGTTATATAGGACGGGTAAATTTAAGGCTAGTTTTAGAGTGCTTGCATTATTCTCATTTTGTTTTGCTTTCGCGCTTGGTGCGTTTTGGGAAATATTTGAGTTCTTTATGGATTCAGTGTTTGGTCTTAATATGCAGAAGAATGGAATTGTTGACACTATGGAGGATTTAATGGTGGATGCTATTGGAGCAGGAATTGCATCCATAAGTGGATATATTTATTTGAAGAAGAAAGAATCTTTTATTTTAAGTGAATTACTTAAAAGATTTGAGAGAAGAAATCCTAGATTGTTTAGATGACTTTGATAATTTTATAAACTCAGCTTGACTATTTAATGTATGGAAAGTAAAGGAATTGGTGTAAAAAATGAAGGATATTATGCAGTGGCTTCATTTTTAGCTATAATTATTACCTTAGTAGTTCATTATTTTTTCTTGTCAGGATATGAAATGCATAGTAGTATTCATGTTTCAATAGGGTTGGTAATATTTTTAGTATTGAGTGGTTTCTTTTCTTTTATATTGAGTAAGCTTTGGTGATTAGGACATTGATATTTTATTGAAATTGAGATTTGTTCTTACTGATTTCTTGTGACCAGAAACTTGGAAGAGTGTGTTCTAAAATACCTTCGAAATCTGAATCTATTAAGTAAAAGTATTTTATCTTTTTATCTTTTACTTTGTTTATTAGTTCTTGAGATTTTAGATAGAATTTCTTTATTTCTGGGCGTTCCATTTCTTGTTGGAGTAAACTTCCTTCTTTAATCATTAAGCTATCTGTTAGTTTTAGAACGTTTTTGTCAATCATGCCTGTGTTTTGAGTTATGAATAATAGAGTTAGATTTTTGTGTCTTGCAATTGCCATTATTTTTGAGAGTTCTTTATTTGTGCTTTTCATACTTTCTCTTGAGCTGAATGAAATTGCACCTTCATCTATCAATATTATGCTTCCAGAGTCTGCTTCATCAATGTTCTCTATTGTTGATATCCATGAAGGGAGCAATTTTTCTGAAATTCCTATTGTGTAACAAGACCTTTCAGTTTCTGATTTAATATTTTCCATTATTCTTAGACCTAGTGCGCTTTTACCACTTCCTCTTTTTCCGAATATTAAAACTATTTTCGATTCAGTGTTTAAATGAGATTTAAATTTGGAATAATCTCCAGTTATTTTCTTTTCTACTTTAAGATTGCTTAATACTGGCTCAGGAGATTCTGGTCTTTTTACATGTGGGGAAGACTTTTTTGACCCCTCTGGAGATTCAATTTTATTTACTGACTTGGAATTAGAAATATGAGTCTCTAACAACCTAGTTGATTCAATCACTCCTTTAGATGGAGATGATAAGATATAATTTATAGTATTCCAGAATTTAGATTCGCTTCTTTTTTTGGGCATGATAGAGTAAAGAATTTCGAGTATAAAAGGATTTATGATGAATTTTATTAGAACTATGTGGTTCTAGAAAAGCTTATATAGTTCTCAAAATAATCATTCTTATGAAAATGGAGAATAAAGATGTATTGAAGAATGTAAATATTGACCAATTAGAGAGAACTCTGGATAAGTGTTTGGCATGGTTTTATGATTATCCTATAAACAAGATTGGACTTAATGATTTATCTAAAATTATTAAATCATCTAAGAGTGCGACTAAACAAGTTGTTGAACATTTAATAAATATGACTTTCTTAAATAGGGAAGTTATTGGTAAGGCTTGGTTGATTTCTGCTAACCAGAAACACTTTTATTTTGTTAGCAAGAAAATTCCGTATAATTTAATGAGAGTTTATGAATCTGGAGTTCTAGATGCAATTTACAAAAAGATTCCTTCTCCTAGAACAATAATTTTATTTGGAAGTTATAGATGGGGCAGCGACATCGAAACAAGCGATATTGATATTGCTGTGGAAGTTATTGATAATTCTGAGATGAAAATTGTACAGTTGGGAATTATTGAAAAATTAGGTTACAGGAAAAATGTTTCTGTGAATTTACATATTTTTTCACGTAATAAAATAGATTCAAACCTTTTTTCTAATATTGTGAATGGGATAGTTCTTGACGGATTTTTGGAGACCAGAGTATGAATCGAATAAAGCATCCTGATAGAAAAAAGGCACTTAGTATTCTTAGTGCTTCTGAAAGAGAGATGAAATTTACACTTAAACAAGATATCAATGATGAATCTGCATTTAATATAATTAGAAATGTTTATGAAAGCTTTCGCATGTTAGGAGATGCAAGGCTTGTGTTTAAGGGGATTGTTTCTAAAGATCATGTGGAACAAATAAAAGAACTTGAAAAGATTAATGTTCAAACTGTTCGCCCAATTAAATTAATTGACTCATTGAGAAGATTGAGACATAATATCAATTATTATGGTTATATTCCAACAAAAGCCGAAGCTGAAGATGCGATTTCAATAGCCCAATCGTGTTTTAATCCATTGCTTGAAGAAGTAAAGAAAGAGAACTTGCGGCCGCAAAATTAGGTCATGAATATTTAGTTGAAACCGTAAGAAATTGGGCTTCTGCTGAAGTTTTAAGAGCAACTGCAGAGATTATTTCCAATGATGTGACTATGTGTGAGTTTAAAGATTCAGTTAGGAAAAGATTGCCTTTGCTTGAAAAACATTTTAATGTTTGTGTAACATTCAAAACTTGGCTTCAGTTTCCTACAGGATATGGAGAGGATATACATTTTCTTTCCAAAAAAGTATAATTTAAATATAATAAAATCATTAGTAAATTATGGTAAAGGGGATGACGTATTGGGATGTTTTGAGAAATTATCATAAAGATTTGTATAAACTTAAAGTTTATTGGGCAAGTTGTGTGTTTGTTATATTGGCTTTGATTTTCTTTATTAAGCTGGTGAGTATGCCTGAGATGATGACTGCAGTTTATTTTTTAATTAGTGGAGTTGTTGGAGTGATTCTGTTGGGAATTGCTAAATTAAGCTTGTTGAAGAAGAGAGTTATTTAGGTTTATTGTCGTGTTCTCGAGATGGTAACGCAGATATATAAAGAAGGTAGTCCTTTGTTTGTTATGAGGGATGATTGATTCTATTGTCTCTCTAATTGTTCCCCTGGATACAATTGGTTGTAGTGGGGAAGTCGCACGACTCTGAAGGGCGGGCAAGAGCGAAAGCTAGCCGAGAGGTGAAACCTGCTTAATTCAGTTGATATCGTGTGACTATTTTTTTCTTTTTAGTTAGGTTTTTAAGTGGATTGCTTTTAGTGAATTTATGGAATTCGAAGATTATTTTACAGATAGGAAGGTTTATGTTTGGAAAGATAAGTTTGATGTTATAAAGTCTAAGAAGGTTTATTCAGATGCATTTTGCAATATTGTGGATAAAAATGAAATTACTACAATCATTGAGCAAGGCAAATATGATGAAGATTCAGTTATTGAAATTGAAAAAGAATGGAGAATTTTAACATTTGATATGGTCTTGCCTTTTGGACTGGTGGGCTTTCTTGCGAAAGTTTCTAAAGTATTAGCAGATGAAAAGATTTCAATATTTACTATTTCGGCTTATTCCACAGACCATATTCTTGTAAAAGATAAAGATTTAGTGAAAGCTAAAAGTAAACTTGAAAGCATAGGTTTTAAGGTTGAAAATAAGTGATTTTATCTATTATTCTCTACAAATAAATTAGTTTTTAGCTTTATTCCATAGGATTTCAAATTGTTGTCTATATGCATCTGCTAATACTTTGTCCTTAATCAATATCCCATATGGGCTATCTCTAAAAATAGCAATTCCCACATAATCTCCAATTATGACTGTTTCTTGTAATTGAGCATATTCTTTAGGTAAAAATTTAACCTTGCTCATCTTTTTTTTATTTAATTCATCCCCAAATTTCCTAATGCTTTCATCAAATACTTGCCTTGATGGGATCTTCTTTGTAATTCTTCTAACATGTAAATTCTTCCACCACATATCTCCCATAATTTCATAAGCTACTTCGTCTCCGCCTCCAAAAGTGTTATACTCCTTGCCATTAGAATTAAGTAAGGTTATATACATTTGAGTAATTCCTCTTTTTCCTTTAAAGATTTCTCCCAACGAATTTGATTTTGAAGCTCCTTGTCTTTTCTTTAATTCTGGAAGAAGTTTATCAAATCTTTTTCTCTTATCATCAATGAAGTCGTGAAAATTTTCTGGATTGGTTGCTTGGTATATTTTCTTTTTACCTTCTAAGATATAGCTTATTAATCCTTTTTCTATTAAACTATTCAAGGCTCTGTGTGTAACAGAATTTTGAATTCCTGCTTTTTCTAAAATGCGTCCCGCTGAACTAGAACCAAGTTCGAGTAAAGAGATATAGACTTTAATTTCTGCTTGTGTTAAACCTAAGTCTTCCAATATTGTGACATCCATACTTTTAGATGAACTCCTAAGTTTATAAATCTTTATTTTATACTCCCAATAAGGATGATAAATATTTATTAATTAATAAATTTGTCACTATATCATGACAATTTAATAAAATTGTAAGGATAAAAATAAAATGACAAACGAAAATAAACAGCGAGAAAAGATTAGAGAAGTTCGAGATGAAGATTTAGCTAGAGCTCTAGTTCAAACACACTTAAGAGAAATTGGAACTACAAATTCTAAAATAGCTTACCTAAGGGATATTCTTAATAGAGAAAAATTACTTTCAAAGCAGATTATAATTGCAAGTTATAATTTAATCGGTGAATTTTTTGAAAAAAAAGGAAACATTGAAAATACAATACTAGCTTATACGCGGGCAGATAACAAAGATAAATTAAATGATATTCTCAGAAAAAATTGTCAATATGCTATGAATATGTTTTTCTCTGGAAAGATGTTGAAACCAAGTTCGACTCAAGTATATGAATTTAGACTATATTCAGCTTATGATGTAAATGAATTGCCTAGATCTTATTCTTCCGAATATATAGAAAATGAGAGGTTATATGAAGCTAAGAACTTAGCTAGTAGATTTATTAAATTAGGAAGTAAAAGAGATAGAAGAAATGCTAAGGAAATAACTGACGAAATTGAAAGAAGAGAAATTAGAGATACTCGAAAGAAGTTAATTGTAGATAAAGAGAACATGAAAGATTTTATGGATAGAGTAAAAAGTAGAGGCATTTATGAACTTTTTCCTTATGATCCATGTAGTCCTTCAAGTAGAGTTCATAGAATAAAAAATGTATTTAGAGATTTAAATAGATTAAAAAAATATTATGAATTATCTGGATACACTAGTCTAGTATGTGCCCCGCAAAAGCAGATTGAGAAAGAAACTGATAAGTTTGTAAAATTTGTAGTGAAGCTATGGTTAGAAGAAGAAGAAAAAAAACCTAGTCAGAAACAAGAATGGGGACCTGTAAGGGATTTACAAGAATTATTGAATAAATATGGAATTGAATGTGACGAGTCTAGATTATCTAAGGAAATTGAAAATGTGAAAGAAATATTAGATATAGAAAAAAGGAGGACTCTCAATTTTGAAATTTGAAAAAATTCTCTGGAGAAAACAAAATGACTAAATTAAGAGATAAATCTTTCGAGGAACAATTGAAAGAAGCACTGGTTCATACAAATCTAGATAATTCAAGAAGAAAAGACTATCTTGAAAGAACTGCCTATGATCATATAGTTTTTGGTGGGACTCCTCCAGATGGAAGAATGTGGGATAATCCTTCTACTCCTTTGATTGATTTAATGGATTCTTCTGAAATTGAAGATAAATTGGAAAAATTTTATTCTAATTGTAATCCTTATTATACTCGAGAAACTTTTGAGGAAGATATTAGAAGAGAAATTACAACTCTTGGAAAGAGAAATCTATCTTCAATTGCTGAAATGGTTATTACTTTGAATAGAAAATGCAAGCTTCCTGAAAAATATAATGGTTTGGCGGTGCCAAAATGAGCACAATAGAAACAAATGACTTTGAAGAAACTGATTGCATATCAGATGAACCTGAAAGATTTAGTGAAGCTTCTTTTAGTGGCAAACCATTTCTTTTACCAAGTCAAACTAGAAATCCTGCATATGGTATCTGGCCTAATTTAGAGGATGATTCTAAAGTGGTGAGATATCCTGAAGCTTCAGATTTACAAGGTGTTCCTATGAGAGATCACTTAAATAAGGAAGTTAAAAAATTATACTGGGTATTCCAGGGAATTGCTTTTAACAATGCACTTTTTGATCGGACAATAGATACAAATCTAGTTCCAAGTAGAATCTTAGCTAAATTAAATACAGCCATAAGAGGAGGCAAATACGATGAACGTATTAAATATCTCTCATGTGTATCTGATGAAATACTATATTCTTATTTAAAAGATGGAACTTATAGAGCAGTCAATTCAGTTTTGAAAAGAGTTAAACATCCTTCTAAGAGAAAAAAATTAGAATTTGAAAGAGATGCATTAGGATATTCTGAAATTTATAACGAAAATAGAGGTTGAAATATTGGTTATTCTCTACAAGGTAATATGTTTTAAAACTAGGGTTTCTAGGGAATTGAATGAAAAGAGAGATACTTGAGTTTGTTAGGAAAAATGGTTTGTCTCCGTTTAATAAGTTTAAGACTAGTGTTAAGAATGAAGGAGAAGATATCTATAAGACTAAAGATGCTAAGCTAATCCATAATAAAGTTTTGAATACTTTTAGTAAAGAGTTTCAGTTTACAGATACGAGTAATTTGTTTAATATCTTTTCATAATTTGGTCTTCCTACCAAAGAGCCTCTTTCTGGAAAAAGAGAAAGAAATCTTTCCCAATTGAGAAGTTTATTCATTTCTTCAAGGCGAGACCTCAATTTTTTGACCTTTGAATATTTTTCTTGTAGTGCAAAATTAACCAGTGATTCCATTTTTAACTCTTTTATCTATATTTATCGACGTCGAGGTATATATATTTTTCGGTTTCTCGTCGATAAATTGAAGTTATTTTTCTCTAATTTAAGTCAGAATTAAGCTATTTTTGCAAACTTCTCTCCAATTACTTCTTTCATTTTCTTCCTCCTATTGCGTCACTTTTTTGTTTTTCGTGTTGCTTCATTGTGTCGTGCTCAAATAATTTTAAGTCCTCTTTTGCAATCATATTTTCCCTTCCAACAATAATTTCTTTTGTTTTATTGCCCAGTTTAATTCTTTTATATTATTTGCAGAGTCTGCACAAAGATCCAACCAGCCAATATAGTCTCCCCTACCTATTTGATGACTAAGGAGAACATAATTATCTGATGCCTTTAATTTAGAAGGTAATTTATTTTTAAAGCAAAATTTATATTGCTCAAAATTAGAGGCAGTTTGTGCTAGAGAATTAGATATTATTGAATAAGCTAAACTATGATCTGAATCAAATGATTTGCAATAATTTGTATGATAATTTCTTTCAAATCTTTCAGAATCAAATTGCCTTATAACCATTTTATATAATTTAGTCCTTTGCCAAAATTCAGGATATCTTTTTAGAAGCTCATCTGTAATCGGCCCTCGAGTAGCTCCATTTGATAGATATCTAGCGAGTTGAAAATTAGTTGGATTTTTATTAACAATTATTTTTTCAAAATGCTCTCTAATTTCTTCTAGCCTGTCGTTGTAAGGGAGTATTTCTCTTTTTCTCATTTCTTTAATAATTTCATATGAAGGATTTGTTCTGAAATTTCTTTTGATTAAATCTGCTGCTTTTTTTGTTACCTTATCTGGAAAAGAAGGACAAGATCCATGAGTGCAATCAGTAAAACATATTAAACTTCTTAAAACATCTTCAGGTTTTAGACCATTCAATAAAGAAGTAATTCTATCTGATTGCGCATCTATGAATGAATTAAATATTTTCTCATCAATAGACTGATACCTGCCTCTTTCATCAATAAATTTCCAGGTAATTAGTTGAATCATTTTGGCCATATCCTTGATATTGCTTGTCTTAGATACGGCACCAAACATTGCTCTGAAAGGTAAGCCTTTAGCTCGCCATAAATAATCTCTTTTTAATTCCATTATATAGAAATCAACTGAATCTGAATCCATAAGCCTTTCTTCAGGAACATTATAAATTATTCGCAGTCTTGTACTCTGATCTGAATTTTCATATAGAAATTTTATTTCACTTAATTTTGATTTTTTAGAAAGTTCAGTTATCTTACTTTCTATGCTCATCTTTTCCCCCAATCGCTCTTGCGATTCTTGTTATATTTAATTTCCCATAGTTTCTTTCTACATCCTCAGTCAGTATTGCATAAGGTGTTTTTCCATCCTGTTTTCTAAAAGCCTTACTAGTCTTTTTTGGATAGTTTGTGTGTGCTTCTATTGTGTAGTTTATTTCTTTCTCCATTAGAAAAGTTTGATTAATATATTATTTAGAATTATGTTGTAGAATATTCTTCAACAGATATTTAACTAGAGGTTTTTCTCAGAATTATTACAATGGAGGACCAAAAAGCATGAGCGGTAAAAAAACACGAGATGGACTAGACCTAAACAGAATCCTATGTGTGGCTCAGGAAATGGGGGTTGAAATAAGAACTGGTGGAAAACACCCTTACAACCTGAACTACAAAGGAATGAGACCTTGTCCAATAGCTACCTCAACACACGCAAAGAAAATGGTGGTGCCCTGGATGGCTGAAGCAACTGGACTAGAAAGAACTAACCTCTACCAAGCCATTCGAAGAGGCTACTTGAATTAAAATGGAAGTAGAAATGGAAAACACTAAAATAAATGCGAGAATTGCAGAACTCAAACAGAGATACACAAGACTAGCAGTTCAATGTAGAACAGCTGGAATAAGAGTGAACTCTGAGACAATCAAAGAGTATGCAAGAGAGCTAGAAAAACTTCAAACCCAACTAAGCTAAGCTTGGGAGCAAGCTCAATTAATGAATAAAAGAAAATGACAAAACCCTCACTAGAAATACTCATTGGAGACGACCTCTTAGCAGACCCTATAATATCAGGGAGTGTTAAGCGATGCCTCGAACCACTTAAAGAAAGAATAACTTTCTATACAGTAGCACTTACTTACGCAAGTATGCCTAGGGAAGTTATAAATGAAAGTCAGAAAGACATCTATGATGTTATAGTCACTGATCTTGACTATGGGACAACAGGAAAAATCGGAACAGAAGGATTTGACATTCTTGAATATCTATCTAAAATGAATCTCACTAAGAAGCCACTAGTCATACTTTGTACTTCTCAAGTCAACCAAGAGTTAGAAATTCGGAAAAGACTCGACGAACGCAAAATGCACGCTATTATTGGTCCAGATTCCAACAATAAATTTTCAGCTCTTAAAGAATATCTTATCAAAACATACTCTGAAAAACAAGTCATGAGAATTTAATAGAGTTTACTTTATAATAGTAACAAAATAAAAAGATTTAAATAGATATACTTGCATAAAAAATTATGACTGATGTGTCAAGAACAAGCAGGAGATTGAATCCAACAGTTATTCAAGGTGCTAGTGTGGATATTAGAGATGTTCTAGATAGACCTGATTATAATATTTTGACAGGGATTGCTAAGGAATATTTTCATAAAACAGCAGAGAAGTATTTTAGTAATTTGCGTGAGGCTAGTAAATTAGTGTATTTGCATGTTGAAGATAAAAGAGTTAGGAGATTAGATATGTGTTCTCAAAGTTTAATTGAAGTTCCTAAAGGTATTGATAAGCTGGTTGAAATGAGAGATTTGCATCTTAGTGGTAATCAAATTATGGATGTTTCTGGATTAGGTAAGTTGGTTAATTTGAAAGAGTTGTATCTTTGGGGTAATCAAATTGTGGATGTTTCTGGATTAGGTAAGTTGGTTAATTTGAAAGAGTTGTATCTTTGGGGTAATCCTAATTTAGATTGTAATAATGGAAATAATAAGAAAGTTATTGATAAACTTAAAGATAGAGGATGTAGGGTGTATTTACAATGAAAACTAGAATGGAACCAGGTTTAGGAAATAGTGAAAGAGAACCTTCATTGATAACTGAAGTAGATATGAATGATTTTATTAATTTTAATGGGGTGAATTTAGTTAAACATGATTATAATATTTTGACAGGGATTGCTAAGGAATATTTTCATAAAACAGCAGAGAAGTATTTTAGTAATTTGCGTGAGGCTAGTAAATTAGTGTATTTGCATGTTGAAGATAAAAGAGTTAGGAGATTAGATATGTGTTCTCAAAGTTTAATTGAAGTTCCTAAAGGTATTGATAAGCTGGTTAATTTGAGCGTGTTGAGTCTTAGTAGTAATCAAATTGAGGATGTTTCTGGATTAGGTAATTTGGTTGAATTAGAAAGGTTGTATCTTGGTTATAATCAAATTAGAGATATTACTGGATTGGGGAATTTGGTTAATTTGGAATTGTTGGGTCTTAGTAATAATCCTAATTTAGATTGTAATGCTTGGAATAATAAGAAAGTTATTGATGAACTTAAAGAGAGAGAATGTGAAGTGTATTTATAATGAAAACTAGAATGTAATCTGATGAGTCTTCCTTCTTGGCTAATAAAGCTAATAAAGATTTTTTTGGATTTAGAGGAAGTTATCGGAGAGAAAGGAACTGTCTTAGTATATAATCAAAGCTTTGAGATTGGCAGATTGAAAGAGCTTTCTGAACATTTTCCAGAGCATAAAAAATGGATTGAGAATGTTCTGAAAAGAATAATTGATTTGCTTGTTCCATTCAGAGAATTTAGATATTACAATCCAAAACAGCAAGGCAGTGCGTATATTAAGGATGTTCTTCCTGCAATAACTGGAAAAAGCTACAAAGGCATGGAAATTGGAGATGGAGGAACAGCTTCTGCTGAATTTTTCAAGGTAACTCATGGAAACCACACAGAAGAAGAGAAAAAGAAAGTCAGAGATAATTTATTGAAATACTGTGAGTTGGATACTTTGGCAGAGGTTATTATTGTGGAGAAGTTGAGGGAGATTATTAATAAGTGAGCAATCATCTCTGATGAACTAAGTTTCTATCTATTTTTTTAATTCCTTGATAATTTTTTTACATTTTTCTATTGCTTGTTTTGCGGTTTCATAATCCATTCTGTTTCCATAATAAGTAAGTGAATTTCTTTTATACCTTAAATCATCAAATAATATGTACAAATCCTCTCTTTTTAGAACATCCCTTAAATAATAACCTAAGCAAATATGGTTTAATATATTGAATCCTTTCTTAAAAGTCATTGCCTGCAATAATTCAAGCAATGAAGTATAATAATCTTCGAATATAAAATTGCAGTTTTTTTCATTTACTTCTTTAATTAAGTTTATTCTTTCGTTTGCAGTTTCTATCAACGATTCTGCTCTTTTTATATCAGGAGTGATAGTTTTAGCTGAGCTATTGATTAAGCAATCATCCCAGTTTATTTCTCTCATTTGAAAACCTCCATGTAATTGTTTAATGTTATTCCATTTATAATATTGTTTGCTAAGTGGGGGTTTGATATCTCATTAAGATTTTTATACTGGAAAACTTGTATTTTTCTCTTAAACAATTTTTCAAATTTTTCAAGGACTACTTTCTTCTTTGAAGGCGTTTCTATATATAAGTCAATATCGCTTTCTTCTGTGTCTTCTCCCTTTGCAAAAGAGCCAAAAAGAACAATTGCTGGATTGCTTAATTCTATTTTTAAGTATCCAATAAGTCTTGATTCATATAATTGTCTTATGTTGTGGAGCTTTTTTTCTAAGAGGTATTTTTCACTTGCCCTATTTGCTGTATAGAAATTAACATTGCCTGTTTTAATTGTTGTTAAAATGCTTTCCTTTTCCAGTTCCTTGCAATATCTTATGACAGAAGGAAGAGAAAGCTTAAGAGTTCTTTCTATTTCCCTTACCCTGAGCTTAAAATTAGGGTTAACAAAGAAGTATTCCCTAATTGTCTGCTTGATATCTTTTACTTTCATTTGATAATATAACATATCAGTTGATATTTAAAGTTATTTGTTTCTGGCTTATTTTCGGGTTATTATTGAAATATTACTTGTGGGATACTCTGGCAGAAATTATGATTGTGGAGAAGTTGAGAGAATTAATTAAAGTTAAAGGTGTTGTATAAATCTTATCTTCAGGTTTTATTTTAATTATCATAAAATGCTTCTGCCTTTGTAGTAATTGCTTCTGTTTTTGGAGTTTATGATATTGCAATTGAGAATGGAGTAATGTCTCTAGATCAGATTAAATCTGAAGGAGTTTCAGCATATATGGGTACATCGCCTTGTAATCAAACTGCTAATGGGTTGATGATGAAGTTAAATGGACAAATTCAAATGTGTCCAGGTAGAAGCGATAAAAAAGAGGTTTACGGAAATATCTATGAGACTCCACTTGTTGAATTATGGTTAAATAGTCCTAACTATAAACTTGGTGCACTCAGCAATAATTGGTGCACTGCTAAGACTGCAGGAATGCCTCAAGAAATTCAGATGGAAGTTTTGACTAGACTAAATCAGAAATACACTGGAACTAAAGAAACCAAATAAGCTTCAACTTGAAAGAGCTATAAAATATAATTTATTTTTTTCTTAAAAAAGAGGAAGGTATTAAATTCCTACCTTTAGGTAGGAAAAAGTTTAAATAGTAAGTAGGACTAAATAAATTATGATATTTAGAAGAGAAATAGGAGCGAAAGGGCAGGTGGTTATTCCGAAGGATATAAGGACAATTTTAGGAGTAACTGGTAAAGATGAAATAATTTTTGAAGTAAAAGATAAAGAGGTAACTATCAAAAATAAACAAACCCCTGAAGATTTTTTAAAAGAGTTTTTTAAGTATAAAAATACAGGAAATAGGATTTCTCTTAAAGAGTTAAAAAAATTAGAGGAAGAGAGTTATGATTTACATTGATACTAATGTCTTTATTTATTCTTTAATCGGAGATGATGAAATATCTGATTTTTGTGTCTCAGTCATCAAAGATATTGTAAATGAAAAAATGTCTGTTTGCACTTCATTCCTAACTTGGGATGAGATTCTTTATGTTTTGAAGAAAAAAATTGGCAGGGAAAAAGCTCTTGAAGAAACAAGGGCTTTTATTAATATTCCTAATTTAATATTTATTCCAGTTGATAGAGCAGTAATATCTAAAGCTCAAAATCTATCTGAAAATTATAATTTAAATCCTAGAGATGCAATTCATGCTGCTACTGCTATTATAAATCGATGCGAATCGATACTTTCTGATGATTCTGATTTTGATAAAGTGAAAGAATTAAAAAGAAAACTATTAAAGTGAGTTTTTTCTTTGAATAATATGTTTATAGATATACACTGCCATTTAGACATCTTAGAGAATTTAGAATTAGTTATTAAAAATGCTCGTAAGAATAAACTGGGAATTATTTTGGCTCAAGGAGTCGATGTGAGAACTAATAGGAAAGTTTTGGAGCTTGATTCTAAATATATGGAAGTTAAATCTGCGTTAGGACTTTATCCGATGGATGCTTTGAAGCTATCTGATGAGGAAATTGATGAGGAAATTGATTTTATTAGAAAATGTAAAAATGTCAATGCTATTGGAGAAGTCGGAATTGATTTTAAGGAATCTGAAGACTTGAAAGAAAAAGAAAGACAAAAAAATATTTTTAGAAAATTTGTCTTGCTTTCTATGGAATTGAATATTCCAATAATTGTACACTCTAGAAAAGCAGAAGAAGAATGTATTTCTATTTTGGAAGAATTAAAAGCTAAGAAAGTCATTATGCATTGTTTTTGTGGAAATAAGAAGTTAGTATCTAGAATTAAAGATAATAATTGGTATATCACTATCCCTACTTCTGTAACTAGAAGTCAACAATTTCAAGAAATTGCTTTGGAGTTTCCTTTAGATAGATTGTTTTGTGAGACTGATGCCCCCTTTCTGCATCCATTTAAATCTTTTAACGAATCAAAGAACGAACCTTCTTGGGTAGTAGAGAGTTATAAGAAAATTGCTGAGTTAAGAAAAATGAGCTTGAAGGATATTGAATCTCGAATTGAAAAGAATTATAGAGAATTATTTTAATAAGATTTATTAATATTAAAAATATTAAATTAATATGTGGAACCTGAAATTTAAGGTATTAAATAAAGATAGCATTTATACTTTATTGACTGTGAAGTATAAAGTAGTTGATTTTCTTTATCCTCTTGATTATTATAAAAAAGATGGTAAAATAGTAATATTAGGAATACATTTGCTTGAAGGTGAAGAAAATGAAAAGAAAAAATTCATTGAAAAGCTAAAGAATAATAGAAAAGTTAAGAAATTTGAACAAAATGGTAATCACTTAGTTACTTCTATTGTGGAAGAAGAAGAATTTTATGAACTTCTTTTTGCTGCCGAGTTATACCATGTTTCCCCTGTTCTAATTAAAGAAGGATATGAAGAATGGAATATTGGTTCATTTGATAGAAAAATATTAGAAAATATTATAAAATCCATTGAGAAATGGAAAGATAAATTTCCAGAATTTGAACTTAAGTCAATTGCAAAAACTATGTTGGAAGAAATTCATTTTCCAAAGATTAAACCTAAACTTCCTGAAATGCAAAAAAAATCTTTTGATTTAGCTCTTAAGAGAGGATATTATACTTGGCCTAGGAAGATTAGTTTGGTAGGATTAGCTAAAGAGCTTAATGTTTCTACAGCTACATTTCATGAAAACCTTAGGAAAGCAGAGTCTAAGTTGTTGCCTTTTTTTTGCTAAATAGGTTATTTTCTGAAGACTGTTGTACTTTCTCCAAATGAAGAAGAATTAGAGGTAAAATCTTCTTTAAGTTTGAGATGGACATATGAACTAATCTGCTCTCCGGAATTGAATCCATTTATTCTAACCTCTCCGTTATCTGATAAGTATTTGAATGCGTTCTTTATTACCTTATAGGCTAATTCTGCTCTTGGAACATCTTGCTTAATTAATCCTAAATAAAATTGAACATCTTCCTTTCTAACAGATTTACCTGATTTGACATTATCAACTAATTTGTCAACTTCATCATAGAAACGATAAGTTTTTCTATCACTTTCTAAACCTAATTGGTGTTCTTTGGTAGATAGAGCTACCCCTAATGCTTCTGGAAAAATTATGTAATCATACTTAAACTCTAAATCTGGCCAAGATTCAGTCATATCGAATTTATGTACCTTGAAACCAAAATCTGCAACTTTTTTATTTATTTCTTTATCTACGATATGGATTCTTTCTTTTGGAATTTGAAAACCATTAACTAATAATCTTTCTAAATGCCCTTCCCCCGAACCTACACTTAGTAATGCTTTTCCTTCCTGTAAATCTCCAATTATTTCAGAAGTTACTAATTCTGATTCTATATGATATATTCCTGAAAAATAAAAATAATTTAGTTTGTCTTCTGGATCATATATTCCTATGTGTTGCTCATTTTTAGGCATATATTTTTTCATTCTTATTTTAGCCAAAGCTAAAAGTTTTTCTTGGCTAATTAAGGGATTAATTTTTATTGGCATATAAAAAAATCATTTATTAGTTATATAAATGTTATTATTATATAGTAACTAAATATTATAATAACAACCCTTATATCTCAGGGTGAAATTATAACTAGCCGGATTTGTCTTTTTTAATATGAAAACACAAACAATAGAAAACAGAACGATGCCTAGAAAAAATGGGCAAGTGAATGCGCAATTAGAAGAAGTTGCTAATCTTTCTGAAGAGCATACAACTAGTCAACAAACTGCAACAATAGAAAGAGCCGTATGTGATAGAATCCTAAGAAGAAGGTATATTGTAAAAGCTAAAAATGGAATGAGATTGGAGAAACTTGAAAGCAGATTAGATGAGTATGTAACAAAACATAATACTGTGGATAATATGTTAGTTGAAGGTCGAGTAGAAGGAACTCCTTACTTTTTAACTGACACTGGCGCATATAAAGTAGTAGAATCTGCATATGATGATCTCAAAAAAGGTGGAATACTTGGAAGCCATGAGAGAGAATTTTATTTACTTTTAGAAGGTAAACCAAAAGATTTTGCATTAGTTGAAAGTTATTTCAACAGCGAAAATATGAAACTGCGTAGAGTAGAGAACTGCGATGAAAATGCTAATCTTAATTCTCTTATAAGAGGAGATTTCCATCACAAGAAGAGTTTGAAAGATAAATTGAGTAAACATGATGTGGATATTTATATTTCCGCAATTACATTGGCGCTTGCATTCGGAGCATACACTGCCATAACAATAATTAGAGGAGCAAATAATAGTAAAGGGTATTTTCAAACTGTAAAGGAAGACTTTTTTGGAAAGCAGCCGGAGGTCTATAGAGCACCATGAACCGAATAAGATTAGAAAGAATTATTGAATTGAATGCTCCTGAATTACATGAATTTATTAAAAATCGTAAAGAAACTTTTCTTGAAAGGGCAGAAATAGTTGAAGAATCTTTAAAGATACTCGGAGAGAATAATTATAAAGATTATAGCGTGACTTGGGGTGAAGAAGACTGGAATGGTAATACTTTATTTTATCCAGTCAGGTATACATTTGGATTTGATGATTTGATTCCAGATTGTAATTTTAGATTCCATACATTGCCTGTAAGAATAGAAGATTCTAGTGATAATGATGTATGTGTTGAGTTGGTTCTTATAGATAGAATCAAGAGAAAAGTTCACAAAATATATGATAGTGGAAACAAGGGAATACATTATTATGGCAAAATTAGTGTTAAACCTCTTGAACTAAGATATTTAGAGAACAGAGATATTGTTCAAGTAGCTTATCAATTAACTAGAATTCCCTCATTAAAAGAAAATACTGGAGAAAAATTTTATGAAATGGTTGCTAGACTGTTTAAGACTGGAACAACAGCTGAGAAGGAATATAGTATTGCCAATGTGGAGATAGAGAAATGAACCGGGTGATTGAAAATCCTGATGTAAAAATGGATGGCTATAAAAATGGCAATAATTGTGAGCTTGATAGACTTAGATATTCAGAAGTAGAATTGCGTGCTGAAAATGTTTCAGGGGAAAGTTTAGTTGAAGAAACTTGCAGAAGATATTATTTTTTAAGATCTGAGAAAAGAGTTGATCTTGAAGATGTAGAAAGAAGAATTGAATCTAAGATATTTGAAAGTAAGAGACTTGATGATATTATTAATAACGAAAGAACAAGAAGACCTTCTGAAGTGATTTTAGACAATTTTTATATTGAAAAAAAAGTTATGGAAAGAATTCCTGCTAAAAAGAAGAGATTATTTCACAAAGAAGATTATGGAGTTCACCTATTAATCGGAGGAACTATGCGAGACTTTGACAGAGCTGAAGATTTCTTCCTTATTAGTGGCTTAAATATAGAAACTGTTAAAGATGTTACAGATAAAGAATTGAGCCGCTTTACTAACTTAGCTCGAAAAGAGCAGATGAGAGTTCCAGTTTCCGCATCTTATAGCTTTACCACTCATTATTGTAGAACTTATAATGTTAGTAAAAGTGCATTGGATAACTTTAAGAGATATTTGAGTCTTAATTATAAAACAGGACTATTTTTTGAGAGTCATTTAAATGATGATACAGGGGTTTTCGGATTAGTCAGCGGAGATGTGGATAAAGTTAAAGAGGTAATGAAATTTATCAAGAAAGGTGGATTGATTTTGAAATTGTGCGATAAATCATATAATGAAAGATTCTTAGATTAAATTTGTTAGAAAAAATGTCGGAAAAATAAGATATATGGGGGAGGGCTAAATAGATTTTAAAGATAAGGGGTAGTGTAATTTTTTAGAAAATATAGAAAAGTAGATTGAGAAGAATTATAATAGATATAATGGATTGTTTCGCTAAAGTTTATTAATCTTGAGATTCTTGAATTAATATGTGGCACCTTATATGTAAGGTATAAAATATAACTACATTTATTTCTAGATTTTATAATGAAAAACAAACAATATTTAGGAAATCCAAATGGATTTATTCAAGTTGAGAATCCTGACTATAATCCAATTGAACATATATTTGGAAAAATAGTTGGCAAGAAAGAAAAAGTTGGCAATATGATTAATTTAAATTATGAATTGGTAGCAGAAGCTAGGGGCTTAAAGTGCTTGGGCAAAAAAGAAAAACGTTGGTTACTCATTGATGGTCTTGAGATTAAACCTTTTGCTTTGAGAAAAGCTAGAAATTATATTCATGAAAAACCTGGGTGCACAAGAAGAGAAGAAGTTAATTATTTAGAAATTGATTTACATACTAATACTAATGTTAGAGATAGATTAGAATTAGTGGGGCAATATTGCATGAATAATGGTATTTTGGCATTTGTTGATGAGAGAGGAAATCTTTATGCTGCTCCTTTTGATGAAGATAGAATAAATTCCTTGAAAAAAGCTAATTATTTAGAAGGAGATTTTCCAGTGCCATTGAGTAATTGGGATTCTCCTGCAAACCCTATTGAAGCTGGGAAGTTTGCTAAATGGTGTTATCGGGCACGAGTTATAAATCAGAAAGGACTAGAAACCCTGAGGGGTAAAGAAAAATGAACCTTTTGGAAAAAATAGACTCTTGGCTTTTTGGCTCTCCTGCAGTCATAAATGAAAGAGAAACTGAAAAACCTGTTGAACAGAAAAAATTGGAACCATTAAGCAAAAGTTATTTTGAAAATTATGCTTCAACAAAAACATATAAATCTGGTTGTGGATGTTTTCGAGGAAGTGCTAGAAATGCATATTGTGAAGCTAGGAACAGCCTTAATTTTGATTTGGAAGTTGTTAGATTATATTCGGCTCTTGATTCTACTCTTCATTCTTATTGTAATTCTACAATGACTTCTTACACATATAGTAATTTGAAAGTTGTAGAAGATGCACTCAAGGCGTGTGATAGTGTAGTAAGAACTGGAACAAATTCTGAAAGATTAGAAGCATTAAAGGTTGAAGGGAAAGCTATTAGTGATTATGGGTATGATGGAGAGTCTAGAGAAATTACAGAAAGTTTTGTTGAAAAGTATATTAGAAGAAGCAGTCTTTTTTCTAGAGAAGACAATCATTTGAATGTACTTAGAAGTATTGTTTCTGCACAAATTGCTCTAGGTAGGATAAGTAGCCAATATAAATCTTCTGAAAATATTTTAAGACCTGAAATAAATCGTATTATAGACTATAGTTGGAACAAAATTTTTAAAGATATAGTTTATGAAAAAAGTACGTTAGAAAGTAAAGCTGAAAAACTTGAGGAATTTACTTTAGAATTTCCCTTTCCTGGAGAAAATAATGATAGAATTAGGAGGTGGATTAAAAGACATAAAAAGAAATCTCCTTTAGTTGAACAAGTAGTTCAGGATATTAATAAGGCAAGGGATATTTTTCAAAGGTGCATAGATTCGTCTGAATCTCTTAGAGATTGTGAATTAAATAAAGTTGAAAAATATTTTAAATGGAATATTCAACAAACAGCTTGTGAAAAGATAGATAATGCAAAAGAACATTCGGAAAGATTTCCTAGTAGAGGAAATAATGAAGAAGTTTATAGGCTTGAAAAAGAATATTCTGCTCTGTTATTAGAAAAAGAAACTAAAAGAGCGAAAATTGAGACTGAAACTGCAAAGAAAACTAAAGAATTGAATTTACAAAGAAATGATTATTGGAACAAAGTTGCACCACTTATAACTAAAATGAAAGAACGTAAGATGACTCGTGAAGAATGGAAAGAAATGATGCACACTCGAAGAGAAACTAAAAGAAAATTGTCAACTTAAACTAGTCTATTTCTTTTTAACTCTCGTTTTTCTTGAAAAATAAGTTAGATATTTGTCTTTTATGTTGTCGTTGTAAGGCTTCTTTGATGAAGATATTGCACTTCTTCTTAGAATGTTAGTTATTAGTTCTGAAAGTGAAAGAAATTCATTTTTAGCCCTTTTTTCTAGAATTTTTATTGCCTCTTGGTCTAATGAGATGGTTATGGATGTTTTTACCATTTTATTTGCTCCTGACATAGACTTTCTGGACTGCAAAGGACTTATAGATTCCTTCTATGATATCTGTGCCTGCGTATCCTGCTAGCAAAGAAAGTCGAGGATCGAAATCAAATATAATTCCTACAAATACCCCTATTATTACTGAGATTATCAAAGTAATAATGTAATAGTTCCAGATGATTTTTCTACTTAAAGAAAATGCTTTGAGCAATCCAACTACTCCTCTTGTTAGCCCTCCAATTCCTCCTAAGAGTCCTGCGAAAAAAATTCCATCAACCATCTTTATATGAAGTTAGAGTTATATTATTTATTTATATGTTTTGGTTGATAGTTTGGAAGAGTTCTAAATTCTCTAGGTCTTGCATCTAAAACTGCCTGAACAAATCCTTGCTTCATTCCAGAAGATATTCCTCTATCTGTATAGAATATTGATGCTTCCGCGAGTTTTCCCCAAGCCAATCCTGCTTGAATTCCAAGTTTTCTTTCTTCTGGAATATTATCCCTTAATACTCCTGGCTGAGTATATAACAAATGAGATGCAAATGGGGATTCTCCTTTTGATAAACAATCTTTCATACAAGCTCTTGCATAAACTAGATTATTTTCAATTCCTTTGGGAGTATCGGCATTATAAGGCGTTTCTATTATTACTAATCTGAAATTTTTTTCACCCATAAAGTTTTTTGATTTTTGAGTTTAAATAGATTATTGTGTGAGAACTATGTTGCTTTTTAGGAATCATGCAACACAGTTAGAATCTAGAAACATTTATAATGTTATAATTTTCTGTGTTTATATGATTAGAGTAATAAGAAACGCAATTAAGCGTGTTTGTCTAAAGTACAAAATTGAAAAGGATAGAACTTTCTTATTAGAAGAAGGTTTTCGAGAAGCACATAGAAGAGAAATGAATGTTCAAATTGGATTGGAAAGCAGAGCAGTTGTAAATGCAGATGTATTCCAAAATATATATCTTAAACCTGAAAGAATAGAAGGATATGTAGATTCAAGACCTATCTTAATTATGGGCATGGAGAAAAATCCAGATGTTACTAGAAAATATTTTATTCGGCTTAAAATGTTAGATAGAATGGATAGAGGACTATCTTCTTCTGAAGTTTGACTCTCCTTCAGCTAACCTTTTTAATATTGAGGTAGATGTTCCTTTTGTTATAGTCCTATGATTAGGTATGACTGTTAGAGGATTTGTTTCTCCTTTTTTGTAAATTCTAGTGCCTTCTCTGTAACCTTTCACCAAGGTATAGTCCATTTTCTTTGCTATGCGCTCCATATCTGAAAATCTGTCGATAGTTCTTCCTGAATCCAGTGCTTCTTGAGCATAATTTCTATTTCTACTAGCCATTAATATTAAGCCGACTATGAGAAATATTACCTGTATAAAACCTAGATAATTAGATAAAGAATTTCCAATAACTGCTCCGGTAATTGTGAAGCTGGAGAGAGATAGTATTATCGAGAGAGATATAAAAATCATACCTAAAATTTTCTTCTTAAACATATATATTGTTAGAATCGAGAATTTAAAAATTTTGCTAATCCATGATAAGTTATATAAATGCTTAGTATTTGTTCTTAAGATGGTGAGTAGAGGAGTTAAGATATTTATTTTTTCAATATTATTCGTATTAATCATTGCAGGGATAGGAGTTTACATTTTGTTTTTTGGAATCTCGGAAAGTTATAATTTGGAAGATGTCTCAGAAGTTGCAATTAATTATAATAACTTTATAGAACAGATGAGCAGACAAAGTTTAGTAAGAGATTTGCCTAGTGATGGAGAAATTGTTTTAAAATTTTATAATTATAATTCTGGAGAGAAAGAATATGAAAAATCATTTATATTAAAATCTGACTCTGTTGAAGAAGGAGATAGTGAGAATGCAGATATTTTGATAGAGATGCATTCTAGATATATTGAAGTTTTAACGAATAAGAATTTTTGTTCTGTAGTTCCTCAAGCTAAGAAAAATGGTGATATGAGTACTGATACAAAATTATCTGCTAGTAAGTTGTCTTGGAAATATAAGGGAATGTTAAAATATAAAAATTGTTTAGGATTCTAATGAATAAACGACTTGTTTTTGGATTAAGCGTGTACATTGGAATGATATTTATTCTTGCTTTTCTAAGTGCTTATTATTTATTACCCAGAATTCCTCCTGAAAAGATTAGTGAAGATGTTGGAATTAGAGTAATTGATGGAGATACATTTGAAATTAATGGAGAAGTTGTAAGATTAATTTGTATTGATTCTCCTGAGAAGAGTGAAATAGGTTTTGATGAAGCTACACAATTTCTAGAAAATTTGATTATGGGCAATGAATTAAGGCTTGAGAAAGATGTGAATGATAAAGATGAATATGGTCGATTGTTAAGATATGTTTATGTTTCTTCTGATGAGGATGAAATTTTTGTTAATAGAGAAATGGTAAAAAGTGGAAATGCCGAGGTGTTTAGATATGGTGAAGATGTTAGTAAGTGTGATGAGGTTGAGAGTAAGAATTAAATACCTAAAAGTATTCAATTAATTATGAGTTTAATGGGTGTAAAAAGAGGAATGGTTGGTTGGAGCATGGTTTTGGCTTCTTTTTTTATGTGGGTTATGATAGTTACAGTTTGGTATGATTCTGCTCCGGCTTTGGATTTAGTTAGTAATAGAAATTTGACTATCGCTATATGGTGGACTGTTGTTTGTGGTGCTTGTGTTTTTGTTGGCTTGAAGATGGAAAAGGTTAAAGCTATTGAGTGAGATTTTAGTGTTATTTTAGAGTGGTAATTTTAGTTAAATTTAAATAGTGTTGTGTTTGCCAAAAATTATGATGGGATTAACATTATCTATGAGCTGTGCACAATCGCTAGGACTTAGCTTGTGTCAAAGGATGGGATTAAAATATTTGCTTCAATTAGAGCAGACATTAAATCATCCTGAATTTCCTGAAGCAGTTAGAGGATTTGAGGGCATAAAAATTGCAGATAGTTATTTGAAAGAAGAAGGTTCTTCAGGACTCCTCATAGGCGGGCTTTCCAAATCAGTTTGGAATAAGAATAGAACAAACGATGATTTGTTAAGGCACAAAGATGTTGACGTTTTAATCTTGGATGACAGATTTAACTTGCCTAGTAAATTTTATAAGGGTGTTGATTGGTGGGTTCCCCAAACTAGAAGGTTGCAGATTAATTCTGATGCTGGCGGATTTGAAGGAGATGTAAAATGGTATGAGAATGGTCATGAAATTCCTCTCGCATTTACCATAAATCCTAGAGGGGATTGTAAATTAATTCCAGGGATATATTTTCCTTCCACAGATTTTGTTATTGATACTATATTAACTGAAGTTTATGCAGGTATAGACTATAATAGAATTAATGTTGAACTTGATGATGAAGTTGAAGAGGCATTTGAAAGGAGACTGAGAAAGGGATTGGGAAAAAAGATCCCTTATTTTTTGGATCAATATATTGGAAAAAGAATTTTATCTAAAAAAGAATTGGAATTAGAAGGGTTAGAATTGAGAACCATTGCAGCCATAAATACCTATAATAGTTAATAGGATTAAGATTAAATAGTATATTTTTCTTTGAATGGGATGGTTAAGAAGAGTGTGTTAATAGGTTTATTTTTGATATTATTGGCTATTGGAATAGGATATTTTTATAATTCTAAACCTCTAGTAAATGATGAATTAGGAGATTATTGTGAAGTAGATTCTGACTGTGTTCCTAATAATTGCTGTCACGCCGATAGTTGTGTTTCTGTGGATAATGCTCCTGAATGTGAAGGAGTTCGTTGTACATTAAGCTGTGAACCTGGAACTCTTGATTGTGGACAAGGAAGTTGCGGATGCGTAAATAATAGATGTTCTGCATCTATAAAGGAGAATCGATGAAAAGATTAATTTTTAGTTTGATTACTTTAGGAGTCTTAATTAGTTTTATTTTTTCTGGAAGTTATGTATCTGGCAATTCATTAGCTAAAGTGGATAAGGATGTTATTTCTAAATCTGAAAGTGTTGATAAGATTAGAGTTTTAGTTAAAATTAAAGATGAATCTGATAAAAAGGGCATTTTAGGATTAAGTAATGGAAGAGGAATAACTGAAAATCAAAAAAAAGTTGTCGATAGTATTGATAAAAATAAAGTTAAACATGAATTTGAAGGTATGATTTATGCTGAACTTAGTAAAGAAGAAATTGAAAAACTGGCTTCTGAAAACGGAGTAGAAAGTATAGAACTTGAAGGAATAAGATATGTTAATTTACAAGATTCAATCCCTCAAATTAATGCTACACAGGCTCATACTTTACAAGTTAATGGACTAAATTTAACTGGGATGGGACAGACGGTTTGTGTTGTTGATACTGGAGTTAATTATACTCATGAAAGTTTAGGCGGTTGTTTTGGAGGCAATGATAATACTTCCAGTTGTAAGATTATAGGCGGATATGACTTTGTTAATTCTGATTCTGATCCTATGGATGATCAAGGACATGGAACTCATGTTTCTGGAATAGTGGCAGGAAATGGAACCATAACTGGAGTTGCTCCTGGAGCTAGAATTGTTTCTATGAAAGTATGTGATGCTGCAGGTTCTTGTAATGATGGAGATGTTGCTGCAGGAATTAATTGGTGTAGTGGAAATAAAACTAATTTTAATATTTCAGTAATAAGTATGAGCTTGGGAAGTGGATTAAGTTCGAGTTATTGCAATAGTGACGCTCTTGCAGGCACGATAAATAATGCTATTGCTAATAATATATCTGTTGTTGTAGCTACTGGAAATGGATTAAATAATGATGGTGTTGGTAGACCTACTCAAATAGCCGCTCCTGCATGTGTTCAGAATGTTACTAGAGTTAGTTCTGTTACTAAGTCCGATGTGATCGCTTCATATGCTAATAGAAATGAATTGGTAAGTTTGATGACTCCTGGAAGTAGTATAAATTCTACATGCATTACTTCAGATTCTAGCACAGGATATTGTACTAAATCTGGAACAAGTATGGCTACTCCTCACGTTTCAGGTTCTATTGCTGTTCTGAGAGAATTTTTAACTTTAACTGGACAAAATTATACTCCTGCTCAAGTTGAATCTTTGTTTAATGTTTCTGGGAAAATTATTGTCGATACTGATGAAAGTGCAGTCGCTAATTATTCAAGAATCCAGATTTATGAAACAATCATTGTTGCAGATAATGTCTTTCCTAATATTACTTTGATAACGCCTAGTAATGGAAGTTCTTCATTAAATGGAAATATTACATTTTCATGTAATGCTACCGACTTATCTTTGAGAAACATGACTTTCTATTTATGGAATTCTACAGAGAGTGTTGTTAATCAAACTACTTTGAGTTTTACTGGAAGCAGTCATGAATTTAATCTGAATATTAGTAATGTGTCTACTGGAGATTTACATTGGAATTGTGAATATACTGACGAAGGTAATAATATTGGAAGGGCAAATGATAATTTCACTATTACTTCTACTTCTCTTGTTGTTACTCTTAGTTCTCCTCAGAATAAATTATATACCAATCAAAATGTTAGTTATGAGTGTAATGTTAGTGCGAGTAATAATGTAAGTAATGCTACATTTTATATCTGGAATTCTACAGGATTTTTGGTGAATAGTTCTAATTTAACATCTACAAATTTGGTAAATAGTTCAATATTTTATTATAATTTTAGCTATGAAGATAACTACACTTGGAATTGTGAATATGTAGATAATAATAGTATTAGTAAGGTTGCTTCTAGTAATTATAGTTTAACTTATGATATTACTTTTCCACAATATAATATTACTTCTCCTTTGAATGGAAGCTGGGTGAATACTGGACAATTTAATGTTTCTCTTAATGAAAATGGGACTTGTTTGTATACATTAGATGGAGGAATTGCTAATTATAGTATGACTGGAAATGAAAGTTTGAATTTCGGAACTGGATTTAATGCTAGTAATTCTAGTTTGGTACAAGACTTACTCTATAATGTTAGTTATATTTGTAATGATACTTCTGGAAATATCAATATTTCTCAAGCATTGTTTTTCCAATTTGATTTAGTTAAACCTAATATTACTTTAATCTCCCCTATAGATGATTATAGTGCTACATCTTTATCGTTAGATCTTAATTTTACTTATAATGTTTCTGATAATTTGAATATTAGTAGTTGCTCTTTAGTTATTAATAATGCCATATCTTTAACTAATGCCACTATTAATAATCAAACTGTAAATCATACATTCGCTAAAACGCTTAGTTATGGAAGTTATACTTGGAATGTTAATTGTACTGACCAAGCTGTTAATATAGGTAATTCTTCTAGTAGGAGTTTAACTATAAATGCACCTAGCAGTTCATCGAGTTCATCGAGTTCATCTGGAGGAGGAACATCTACCACGACTACAACGACTGCCCCTACTACAGCTACTAATAATACTACTGGTGCCTCAACTTCTAGTTCTGTAAATGGAAATACTTATTCTGTAAGTAATAGTGAAACTAGTTCAGGATATAAGAAAAGTTTGAAAAAATTAGACAAAGTTAAATTTATTGTTTCTGAAAATGAATCTGAAGAACATACTATTACAATTGAAGAAGTACAGAATAACTCTGTCAATTTAAGTATTAGAAGTGATCCTATTTATGTTTTGTTAGGAATTGGTGAAGGAGTTAAGTTGAATTTAACTTCTTTAGAATATTACGATTTGTTTATTAGATTAGATAGTATTTTTAATAGTGAAGCTAATTTGACTATTCAAACTATAAATGAGATTACTGGATTTGCAGCCGGGGAAAATGAAAGTGATTTGAATTTAGGAAGTAAAGGTGGAAGTCTGTTTTGGATTTATTTTGCTTTTATTGTAGTTATATTGGTAGTTTTTGTATGGATATTCAAGGATTTAATTGGTTATAGGATATTTGGAAAGGATAAGTAAGAAAGTTTTAAAGAATATATATGATAATAAAATGCAATGTGTAAACTCTAGGGAGATTGGCGTGATAAGATATTATTTAAGAGGAGGATGCTGGGAGGAGACTCCAGACGTTTGTGGCATCTTGATGTGATAAACCGAGACTTTAAGCATGAAAATGGCAGATCGAAGGTTTTTTAAAGTTCGATACATAGGTATTTGTAATATACTCCCCGGTATGGTCTTCGGGCAATGCCGGGCAGAATTTATACAACTTCTTTGATAATCTCGTTTATACAAATCGATGCATCTGACGTCTTCTTTAACGTTGTTGATGAACTCCTGATAAAGTAAGCATTTTCAACTTTCTTGCCTAGCTTTTTGACTTTTTGTATTGCTGGGACGAAATCCTCATCACCACTTACAATAATCGCAGTATCGTACAGACTCTCATATGCTCCACTCACTAAGTCAATGGCAAGGTACACATCATCTCCTTTGACTTCGAATCCGAAACTTCCATCCGCTTTTTTGAATTTCTTTCTTCGGCACAAGACGATATTGAATCCGGGTAGTTTCTTCAAAATATCAAAGAATCTTTGTTGTTCCCAATATTTTTTCTTGTCAATGCTGATGTCTAAGGGAGCATTGTAATAAAAGACAGAAATTAGTAATCTTTCTTTTCTTAAGACATTGACAAGCTTCTGATAATCTATTTTTTCAACATGAATGGCTCTCAAACTATGATACAAATTGCTTCCGTCAATAAAGATTGAAACGCGCTCTCCACTCTTTTTGTCTTCTCCCATAGTTGGATACAAGTATGCATTCTTTATAATTTCTTAGATTGTGTTGGAAAAATTGAGGTCACGACACAAGTTAATGCCTTTCGGGCAACTCCGCTAGGATTATCTTTGCATTTCTAACCAAATGGACAGCTTATTTTTATCTAGGGGCTTATCTTCTTCAAAATAATAAATAAATTCCATTTTCTCATGACATTTTGGACAATAATCTATCTTATTCTTGCTAAATGTCATCGTTATACTTGACTTTATAGACTTCTTTTTTTTCCTAGAATAAGCGTTATAATATCTCACAAGTTTCTGATTTTTCTCTGGAATGTGTTGTATGATTGCAGATATAAAATCATCAACCAACATTATCTTGTAATGAAGTTTATCATCATGGTCTTTCCAATAGAACTTGACTGCTTCTCTATTATAAGCTATAATTCTTGTATTTGCTATTGCTGGATGTCTTACATACCTTCCAATATATTTGGCAAGTCCCTTTCTTGAAGATATCCTATCTTTTCTAACATAAACACAAAATCCCTTCGGATATCTTGCATATGCCATTTCAACAATGCCTTTAGGAATGTGTTTCTTTAACGCCTTTAGAATATTATATTCCCAATTTTTATGCAAGGCATTATATGGAATATAATTTCCAGAAGAGACAAATTTCCCTTCTTTGTTAAAACCTCCCTCGGTAACAATCATATGAACATGAGGTTGATGTTTTACATCTCTTCCAAATGGATGATAAACTTCAATCACTCCAGGAACAACATCCTGATGATTTATCTTAGAGAATGTTTCTCTAATTGTCTTGTAAGAAATATCCATTAACACTTTGTACAAAGTTCTATCATCCTGAAAGTACTTCCAGAGCATATCTGGAATTCCAAAGACAAGATGTCTATGGAAGATATTTTTCTCCAATCTCTCAGCAAGCATTGACGACCATTGGTCTGTATACCTCTTGCCACAGCAGGAGCACAATCTTGAGTTGCATCCAAATGGAATAAATAGATACTCGCTACAATTCTTACAATAATACCAAAATCCTCCTCTGCTTTCATCTTTGCAAGAGAGCATCTTCTCAACTTCAACTTTTTCTATTTCTCTTGGATTATGTGTTTTAAGATATTCTTCCCAGTTCTCTTGGAAGATAAGTTTGACTGAGAATAAGTTTTTATTGTTTGATTTCATTAAGATTACATGGATATTGAATCTTATGAGGACATTCCTCTGGTAGCCCGAGAAATAGTAGAGAATATTTGGAAACAGAATAAGATAATATTTGATTCTATGGACAGAAAAGAAATGGTCAATCAAATATTTGATTTCATGATTGAAGAACTCATGGATAAGATAGAAGATTGGAAAGATTCATAGAAAATTTTTCGAAAACTCGTTATACTTTATATACAAAAAATTAAAGATGATAGAGTTCCCTCGCAGATGCCCTCAGAGCATGGGTGTCTACTGGTCCACTCGTAAGGAACCAAGGTTCGTCAAGAACTTGTGTTCTTGAGCGTCTCGAAAACCAAGGGTTTTCTCAGCCTTGCTGACAACCTCCTTTAAGAACGGAATAATTGAGGGGAACTTGTGTTTTGAGACTCTTTCAAAAGTTTATTCTTTATAATACGTATTGAAAAATTCTGTTGCGTTCATTATTTGGATCTTTTTGTACTTTTTCAAGTCTAAAAGATGATCGTCTCCAGAAATGATAATGTCTGCGTTTGACTCTTGTGCACACTCCAAAACGATATTATCATCGGGATCGCTCTTTATGAAATCTATCTTGTGCTGCGGAATAATGAGCTCTGCTATTTCTAGTATTTGATTTATTGCAAGAGAAACTTGCTCTTTGGAGAAACCAAACTTCTCTCTTGAGATAACTTCTTCAAATTCCTTCAAAATATTTGGTGAAGTAATTAGATTGATTTTTCCTAGTTTCGATAATTTTAATATTTCAAATTGCTTTCCCTGAATAATTGTTGCTGAAATAAGTACATTTGTATCAACTACTACTTTTAACATGCTTCTCCTTCCTATGTGAAGCAATCTCAGTTTCTATTTCTTCTTCTTTAATCTTTTTTATCTGGGCGGTTTTCCACAAAGAACTAAACGTCTTTTCTAGCGCTTTCACATCTCTTATTTTCTCTAAATTTTTAACTCTTTTTAGAACGATGGTATCTTCTGTGTCGTAGACTATAAATCTCTCTCCTTCTTCGATTTCTTTTCTTTCACGAATGTTCTGCGGTATGACTACTTGACCTTTTGAAGTCATTTTTGTTATCTCGATATTCATTTTGGTTCTCCTGTAAGATTAGTAAGAATAGTCTTATTTATAAATCTTTTGTTTAAGCGTTGATGTTTTAACGATATCAAAAGTAGGCTCGCGATTTTTGAAGCGACTATTGCAGTTTAGCGTAGATTGGATTAGATGGTTTTTGTGAATTAGTCACTCGGAATATATCTCTTTAGAGGCAGACTGACTGTCTGCGCTAACAATTAGAAAGTTGTTACTTCACCCATGCATAATTTAGCTCAAAACCTTCTTCTGCCAGTCTTTTTTCGAACGTTGGTTTTTCAATTTCTTCAACTTTGAACTGCGATCCTCTTCCATTCAATACTGATGCGTTAACATAGTATCCACCTGGCTTCACTTCACCACACTTATAAGTGTAAACATCGTTATGAAGAAGATTCCTTATGTTTAAGTCGAAAGACTCTCTGGTCTGTAACCATCTTCCTATTTCAGGCTCTGAAATTTTATAGATCATCAGTACCGTTTCATATTGTTCGTCAGGTATTTCAGTTCTCGATCTGATTGATTTGTTGTGGATTGACTTAAGACGAGGTGTGCCAAAGACAAAAGGTCTTATCCCATATTCAGATTCAATGTAGCGAGATTTTGCAATGTTCATAAGTACATCGTATCGATAGTCTGCAAGACCTAAGAGAACTCCCGTAGCAACTTGAAGACCTTGGCTTAACGCCCTATCATGATTATCCATTCTCTTCTTCATGTTTGATTTTCTTGGGCTACTTCTATGCCACCTCCGATATACTGTTTCATCAAAAGTTTCATCCCACTGCACCACTCCCCAAAGTCCTGCATCTTGCAGCATTGCATACGATTCTGTAGATAAATAATCTGAGCAGAGAAGAATGCCCCTTCCTTTTATATCTCCTAAGATTTCTTTAGTTCTTCCAATGTATTTTGCTAGAATCTCTGGTGTAAAATGTGAATCAGTTGCTAACGTAAATTCTATTACCTTACTTCCTAAAGAGAGAACTCCCTTTTGTAGTTCTTCTTCCAAATCAGACAGAGAAAGTCGCGTCCTCTGCGTGTCTGTTCTTCGTGCTGAAAACTGACAATAACTGCAAGTATCTATACAAATATTCGATAAGTATACTGGAGAGATATGGCGAAGCATATTCTTACCTTGACGAAATCTCTCTCGTGTGAAACATCGTAATTGTTGAAATTGCTCTTTTTGATCATTTGCTCCGATTTCAAGCAATTCTGCGATTTCTGGTAACTCCAGTCTTTCCCCCTTAGATTTCTCTAGTATCTCGGTGACGCGTTGTTTTGAGGGAGATTTCGCTTCCAAGAACAATCTTCGGATTTCCTTATCAAACTCGATATAGTATTTGCTAAACACGATTTGCTCTCCCGCAAAGAGTTGCATATGAATGTAGTTCAGGAAAATATTGAATCCAGAATGGTTGTAGTCCTGCCCCTGTGAGCACTGACTCAAATTGTCTATCAAATGAAGGTTTATAGGAAGAAAGACATTGAATTTTATTTTTATCGGTCGATTCAAAGTGCTTTTCAACGCAATGTGATGCTTCGTTAAATGATGCAGGTAGAAATTTGCCGTTTATTATTCCTGCTCGTTCAAGACCTATTGAGAGAAGTTGTTCTAGAGAAGTTTGCAAAAATAGCTTAATTCTAACTTAAATTAGAGAAAAATAACTTCAATTTGTCGACGAGAAACCGAAAAATATATATACTTTGACGTCGATAAATATAGATAAAAGAGTTAAAAATG
>Ga0210057_1001409_pt1 | contig 36755 bp, 41 predicted proteins | sample CryGeyCG2114_010_2_FD_183968 | JGI IMG/M metagenome (GOLD analysis project Ga0210057, IMG submission 183968) | Groundwater microbial communities from aquifer - Crystal Geyser CG10_big_fil_rev_8/21/14_0.10 (SPAdes) (version 2) | ecosystem: Environmental > Aquatic > Deep subsurface > Groundwater ... | reverse complement strand
TATATTTTTTATATTTCTTTTGCAAGTATTGGGGATATTTTTCTTCCATAATTTTATTTTCCAACTTCAGCCTAAATTTTGATCATCCTTTATAATTTTATTTCTCAATTAATTCCTTGCCCCGTAGGGAATTTATTCTCCTATGGGGTTCGACTTTTTGTTAAAAATAGAGTTGATTCTGTTTTGATTAAAATTAGCGCTTTAAAGATAATTCAAAATTTTGCGGATATCATTATCTTCTATTATCACATCCGCCACTTTTTTAATCTCTTCGTCTTTGGGATTGAAAGCGATAGCAAAACCTGCTGCTTTTAACATGGAAATATCATACTTGCTATCACCAATAGCAACAAAGTTGGAAAGCGAAATTTTAAGTTTTTCAGCTAAATTCTTTAACACCTTATCTTTTCTTATTAAATCAACCCGATATATGCCCTCTCCAGTTAAAAAACCTTGTTTATCTGTTTTTAGCCCGTTAGCAAAAACGTAATCCATCGAAAGATAACTACCAATTCTATTAGCCAAAATGTCGAGTCCGGCGCTAACCAATCCTATTTTATTATAACCTTTATCTCTCAGGGTTTTTATGGTTTCTTTGGCGTGAGGAATTATTTTTAAATCGGAAAGCACTTTTTTGATCTCACGAATATGAGTCTTATTGGGCCAATTCGCAATATCTCTCCTCATAAATTCTTGGTAATCTATCTCACCATTCATATAATCTTTTAAATTTTTGGTATTATCCACTCCAAAATACCGATGAATAGCTCTCCAACTTGAAATTTCCTCAGTTAAAACTCCATCCATATCAAACACTATTATTTTCTTAGATTCCATAAGTTTAGCTACTCTCTAAATTTTAATACTAAAATCAAACCAATTCCTTTTTTTGGGACTCAATTAATTTTTCGACTTTTTTCTAAAAATAGAGTTAACCCCATTTTTTTTCGGATGACCCTTTCTCTTTTGACAATTTTTCTTTTTTTGTATTTTTTCAAAAGCCTTTGAAGTTCATCTTTAATTTCATTAATCGCGCGATAAATATCCTTCTCTCTTGCTTCAGATCGAACAATTCCGCCAGGAACTTTAATATTTGCTTCCGCATAATAAATCTTTCCTTTTTTGTGGTGCCGAGTTTCAAGAGCGACTTCAACAAAAGCCTCAATCGAGGCGTCAACGTGCGGAATAAATTTATCCAAAGTAGCAATTTTCTCTTCAATTACTTTTTTTATTCCTGGAGTTAATTTTAAATTTGTTGTTTTGATAGTAACCTTCATTTTTTGATTTTGATTTCTTTTTTTCATTTTCTTAATTCTCCCTTAAATGTTTACCCCGAAGTGAATTTACCTGCCCCATAGGGAACTTGTTCTCCTTCGGGGTTCTACTTTAGGGTTTTGCTTGTCCCGTAGTTAAACGAAGTTTATACTTCGGGGTCTAAAATTGATTGGTTTCGTTAAACTACAACGTTTAGAATTTGAATTCCTTCAATTTCTTCTGCCTCGCCGTCGATTCTCTTTCCTCCTTCTTTGACAAAGTTAATGACAAAACCAATATTAAAAACCTCCTCGCCCGGTTTTATCTGTTTTTTGAGTTCCTTGATATATTTAATAATCTGAGTTCTGCGATCTTCTTTAACATAAGGCTCCCATTTCAAATCAACAACTATCGCGATTCTTTTGTTTTTACCTTGTTTTAACCAGACAACTAAATCAGGCTTACTTTCTCCAACAATATGTCCCTTAAATGAAATTGGTAAGATTCTTTGACTTTCGTAAGTTATTACTTTTTCCCTCAAAGCCACTTCCATTGCGCTGTGATAAACACATTCTGGCCACCCAACCCCAAGTTCTTTATAAACTTCCTTAGCGCACTCCTTTACTTCTTCTATTAAATTTTTAATTTCTTTTTTCATATTTTTTTCTTTAACGATTAAACCAATCGTCTTCTTCGGAGATTTTTGATGGATAAAAATTCAGTTCTTCTGACGGAATCTTTAATTTAGATGCACCATATTCTTTTGCTTCTTGCCAAGTTGTTTTATCGTTTGGGTTGAGATGAAAAACCTTGTCTTTAAAAACTATAATTAAAGTTTCTCCTTCGTTATAGATATGAAAATAAAAGGGCTGATTTTTAACCATCGCCTCCTGAATTTCGTTTATCGTTTCTTCTAATGGTTTTGAAATTTCAACAATATGCAAATGCCAATTTTTCTTTTCCGAAAACTTTGTTCTCAAAATCTTATAATTTTCCAAAACCTTCAGATTCTTTAAGCTTTCTTCAATAATTATTGAACGGTACATAAATTTACTTTAATTAATTTCTCGCCCCGAGCCATGTCGAAGGGTTCGACTTTTTATTTTGCTTTCGCTAATAATTATTTTTAGTTAAATCGTATTGAAACAATTTTACTGGGATGCCTTTCTTTTGAGCTTTCTCAATTGTATCAGCAGTACCAATACCTTCGCTTTCTTTTGTCTTCACCCGAAAGGCAAAAATTTCATCCGATGCCTCCACAATTCTTGAATTTCTTTCATAATACATCTTTTTCTTTGTTTCCTCAGTAAAATTAGTATCTGGATTTTCAATAAGAGCTTTGGGGTTAATTTTCTTTAATCTATTCAACTGTCTTATAAGATCTTCGGCCTGTTTTTTAGTAATTGTTCCTAATAAAGCATGTTTGCGGTAATGGGCACTATAAACCTTGAGAGCTGTCGGAAGAAAAATTTTAATTCTTTCTGCCTTTGAATCATGTTTTAATGCTTCGTCCAGCGCAATAAAATCAACTCCAAGAGCGCCGCCAGAAACGATACCGTCTCCACGCATTATAATTTCGCGAACAATATTCCGTAATTTTTCCTCTATCTCCTTATTTGTTTTTCGCCAACTTCCACTAATTCCAACCCATTTCATAGTTTTTTTTCTTACGCTTCTTTAAAAACTATTTGAAATTTCCCTCAACTTCGGCTTGCCCTCACACCATATTATTGGTAGTGATGGGCTTTACCCTGCATCGTATGGTGCGGAGGCTAAATTTTGATTAATTTTAGCTTTAGCTAAAAGTTCTCCTCCTAATTTCCATAATATAAAATCAAGCATTTTCACCTCGCCAATATCCACTCTTAATCCCTCTTTAAAACCATGAATAATCTTCTTTATTTCTTGGTTAGCGAGAATTTCACTAAACTTTTTCTTAAGTAAATTATATGTTGCTAATCTATCATTTATTCTTTCATTAACATCTTCGATGCTATAGTTAAGTTCAATATTAAAAATCTTAGCTACTCTACTATCATAAATCGGTTGACTATTATCAATAGTATGAATTAATTTAGAAGCAAAACTCAATAATATTGCTGGCTTTCCATTTAATCTAGGAATTTTAGATAACTCAACGAGAATATTTTTAAGATCGGTTTCTTTTTGTTCTAATAATTCAAAGTATCTATCAATCAATTTTTGTCCAAGACCCCCCGCATTCAAGACATAAAATCTTTTATAAACTTTCTGAAATTCGTCATTATTAACTATATCACCGGTTTTAAATTCGGTTAAAATATAATTATAATCATTAAAAGATCTTTTATCTCTGGATAGTTTATTAAAAATTTCCTCTTTATGTTCTTTAATTAAATTTATTACATCCATTTAAAGGCTTCGTCTAAAATTGATTGCTTGAGTTCGGTTGATTCTTCTACTCTGTAACTGAACATTTTTTCTTTATTTCTTCAAATTTGTTTTCCGCTTCTTTTAATCTATCCTTGCATTTATTAATCAATTCCATTCCTCTTTCGTATTTTCGTAACGCCTCATCTAAATCCATCTCTTCGCCTTGAAACCATTCGTTAATTTCTTCTATCTCTTGATAGGCTTTTGTGAAATTAAATTGTTCTACTGCCATATTTTTTCTCAATTTTTTTAACTTTTGATAAAACTTGACCTTTGTAAAATTTTGTTTTTATTGTTTGCTCGATTTTTAATTTAACTGGATCTTTGATCATTTTCCCAAATTCGTCCGAGGTAATAGTATAACCCTGTTTAAGTTTTAATATAGGACTGGAAGGAATTAATTTTTCTTCTTGTTGCCTCAAAAGATTTTCAATTTTTTTCTGCCACCAACTTTTGTTTTTAATTAAATTTTCTAAGAATTGCTCAATTTTTAACTCTTGATTCTTTATTAAGGTTTTAATTTTTAGAAAATTTTTCCTAAATTCTCTTTCCAAAATCTCAAATTCCTTAAAGTAATTTTGAAAATAAAGATTCAAATTTATCATTAAACCATTAAGCCTTGTCTTTTTAGATAAAGTTTCTTTCATAACTTCGTTAGTTAAATTTTTTTCAAAGAAGATAATTTTTTCTTTAACATTTTTGAAGATTTGACGAATTGAAAAATTTAGGTTTTTTTCAAATTCGTAAATATTAGTTGAAGCTAATTTCCAGTTTTCGTTCAAGATCTTTGCGGCATGGGTGGGGGTCGAAGCCTTAAAGTCAGCGGCTAAATCAGCTAAAGTTTCATCATCTTCATGACCTATGCCGGTAAGGATTGGAATTTTGGAAGAAAAAATAGTCTTAACTATTTCTTCTGAATTAAAAGGTTGTAAACTTTCCCAATCGCCGCCACCTCTAGTTAAAACTAAAACATCTATTTTAGGAAAATTTTGATTAAAATAATTAATGGCTTCGGTGATTTCGGGAAGAGCTAAAAGTCCTTCAACCCGAACATCATAAAAAAATATATGAAAACCGAAATTACCCAAGTGAGTTCGGAAATCCTTCATCGCTCCTTTCCCATATTTAGAAGTAATCAAACCAATATTTTCACAAAATCTTGGAAGTGACTTTTTTCTTTCCAGAGCGAAATATCCTAAAGCCGCCAATTTTTTCTTTAAAATTTCAAATTGCTTCTTTAAAATTCCTTCTCCCACCAATTCAATTCTTTCCACTTGAAACTTTAATTCTCCCCTCTCCTTTCTAATTTCTGGATAACCAATTACTTTTATTTCCATCCCGGGTTCAATTTCGATACCCAAACTTTCAATGGCCTCTCTCCGGGCAAAACATTTTAAAACTGAGTTGTTTTTATCTAAAAGATTAAAGAAAACATAATTTGGGTAACTATGTATTTTTTCTCCTATCTCGCCCTGAACAATGGCTCGGCATGGTTTCAAAACTTCATTCAAAAAATCTAAAAATTCCGTAACAGTAAAAACCTTTTCTTCAATTATCGGCTCAACTTTTAAAGATTGATTTATTCTCATTAAATTTATTTTTTACCCCGTAGGAAGCCGAGGGCTTTCCTTCGGGGCTCAATTAATTCTTCCGACTTTTAGAATTTAAAAATCAGCTTATTTTAACTGATTTTAATTTAATTTTTCCCAAAAGTCAACCCTGGGGGCTGTGGATAACTTTCGGTTTTCTTTCGGTATGATTTTGGTATAATACATTAAAGTGTGAATAATTAACATGCTTACCAAAAGACAAAAACAAATACTTGATTACGTAACTAAATATATAAAAAAGAATAATTATTCTCCTTCCTTAGAAGAGATAAAGAAGCATTTTAAATTGTCTTCCGTTGCCACTGTACATCAACATATAGAAAACTTAAAAACAGAAGGATATCTAAGAAAAATCGAGAATCAACCAAGGTCGATTGAATTAAATAAAACAGGGAGAAGTTCAGGTTTGGTTAGCGTTCCTCTACTTGGTTCTATTGCTGCCGGAGAACCAATTGAGGTGATTGAAGACAAAGAAACAATTAAAGTGCCTCAATCTCAACTTTCTAAATCGGGAGAGCATTTCGCTTTGCGGGTTAGTGGGGATAGTATGATTGATGAAGGAATTTTTGACGGAGATGTTGTAGTAATAAGAAAACAGCCAGATGCAGAAAACGGAGAAACAGTAGTTGCTTTAGTAAATGATAACGAAGTGACCTTAAAGAAAATTTATAGAGAAAAAAATGGATTTCGATTACAGCCAGCCAATCCAAACCTTAAACCAATTTTTACAAAAGAGTTAATGATTCAAGGAAAAGTTATAAGTGTTATTAGAAATTTTGAAGAATTAAAAAAACAAACACAGGAAAATAAAGAATTTACTCCAGCCACTATCGAATATATAAAAAAGACAGATATAAAATATAGAAAATCTCTAGGCCAATATTTCACACCTAAATCTATAAGAGAGGCACTTCTTAGTAGATTGCCAAGCGCAATAGAAAATCCAAAAATCTTAGATCCAGGTTGTGGTACGGGAGAATTTTTAATTACAGCGAAAAAATATTTTAAAGATCCAAAATTATACGGATGGGATATAGATAAAAAGTTAGTTAATATAGCTAAAGAATTAATTCCAGAAGCAAACATTAAGAACACCGATGCCCTCTTGAACCAAGATCGCAATAAATATGATTTCGTAATCGGAAACCCGCCCTATTACGAATTTTCTCCGTCAGAAACGCTAAAGAAGAGATTCGGGTATATAATGAATGGTCGAGTAAATATCTTTAGTTTATTTATTTGTCAGGGTATAAACTGGCTAAAGGAGGGAGGGTATTTAGCCTATGTTGTTCCCCCCTCCATGAATAACGGAGCCTATTTCTTAAAATTAAGGAAGTTTATTACTGATAACTCAGACATTGAATATTTACATATCCTCAAAGATCCTAAAATATTTCATGGAGCCTTACAATCAACAATGCTAATTGTTCTAAAAAAGGGTACAAACAAAGGTAATTACTTATTCAAAAAAAACGGCATTCTTATATTTAGCGAAGGAGCAAAATATTTAAAAAAGTTATTTAAAAATAACATAACCCTTTATAATTTAAACTTTGAAGTAAAAACAGGAAGATTAGTATGGAATCAAAACAAACATCTTTTAACAAATGATCCAAAAGGAAATATCCCCTTAATATGGGCCCACAATATAACTGAAAGAGGATTAGATTTTTCGATAATTAACCATGAAAAACCACAATATGTAAAAACAAATGATTTTAACGTTGGGCCAGCTATTGTAACAAATAGAATTATCGGAACAGTTAAAACGCCGAAAATAAAAACAGCTATTATTCCGCCGGGAATGAAATTTATTGCTGAAAATCATGTGAATGTAATTTTCCCTCCATCTAAACAAACACAAATTAAAATGAATTTTGAAGATAATTCACTAAAAAGAAACTTAACTATTGAAGATATTGCTAAACAGTTATCTTCAAAAGAAAAATTAAAGGCTGTAGGAAATATTACAGGGAACACCCAAATTTCTAAAACGGAATTAGAAAAATTATTTCCAATTAATGTAGATTAAACACATTATTTTTAAGGCAAAAAGGCTCTCTGACAATAAGCGCTGATTCCTATCCCATTAGTAAAACTCGCCTGTAATCTTATGAGGAGTTTATTTTTCAAATAAATACCATAACTAACATCTCTGATCTTTCTTGCCTGTAAACCTTCCCCAGATATTATAGAATTATAAACTTCATTCCAATAAATTGTAATTTTAGCTTTCTGTGCCAATATATTAAGAAGTTTTCTTTTATCTTCTTCTAAACCAAATATTAATTTCATAAAACTACTCTTTTCTTTTTGATTAAGGTTATTAAAACTTTTTATACTTTGCTTAACTGACTTTACTTGAACGGGATATCCGTATTTTTTACCTATTTCTTCAATTATAGGATATTTCCTTTTTTTATTTTTAATAATGCTTTTTGGTACAGTACAAATAGATGCTAGATAACCACCTCTTTGCTTTAAATCTAGTCTTATTTTCTCCCACATCCTTTCCATTTCCTTATCGAGATCCAGCAATAAGTGTCTTTTGAGATTTTTGTATCCTAAATTTTTCTGGGTCCCCAGTCCTATCCTTGTGGACTTTAGAGAAAGACCTATAATTTTGCCTTCTTCCAAAATTAGATCAACATCTGAAAGAGTATTCTTAGTTTGATGATGTCTTCCAATCCAGTCGATATCTTTTACATTATTAATTCCGGTCTGTTTTAAAAATTTTATTAACTGTTTAGCCGTTTTTTCTGCTCTCCCTTTTTCTTCCTCAATTCTAAAATAACCGTTTTCAAATTTTTTTAAAGAATTTATTAAATTATCAATAATCTTTTTAAAATCTTTTCTAACCCCAAAAGTTTTAGCCATATTGTCAGCGATTAACAGTTCAAATAAATCAGCTTTTGATCTACTCGATTTTCTTAAAGCGTTTATAGAATTTGTTTTCATTTTTTTTTCTAAGGTTTGTTTAATAAAAATAGTGAATTCTTTTAAGTTTTGAGGGCCTTTTTGAATTAACTTTTCCCTCGGCCGTTCTATTTTTGGCAAAGATTTTAGTTTCATATTACTTTAATTATGCCCTTGACAGGGTTTTATGACTTGTTAATATAATAATAGAGTTGGCAATAATACCTTTTGGGGTGCTTCGATGTTCCCTTCGCAGGTGCGGAGGTCTAAGTCGAGGAACACCACTTCAAGAGACGCCACTCTACAAAAGATTCCGATATTTTATCGGGATTTTTTGTTTTCCCAATAATCCTTGAAAAGTTCATCAGAAGCCACAATGCTATTTTTAATAGTTGCATAAAACCTATCTCCGTTTCTACGTTTATTATAATATCTAAAAAGCGCTCCGCATATCCAATCAGCGATTTGAATGTTGGGGCTTCCAGCAGAGTCGACTGCTTCTATTTGAATCAAGGTTTTTGGCGATAATTTAGGGAGAAGATCAAATTTTAATATCTCGTTAAATTTCTTCTCGGTAAGTCGGCGCAAATGGCGTTTGTCGCGAAAAATACGAAATTCCAAATCTGTGGTTGGAAGAAGTAAATTAAGGGTTTTTGCCACTACTTCGGCGTAGAGAAGCCCAGTTTCTATGCCTTTTTTCTTTCTATATTCTTGAGGAATATTTTCTCCCCTAAGAAAAGTATAGAAAATCCGGATATCTTGTTTGATAAAGTAAGAAAGAGTTTTTAACCGCAACTCATCATTAAGGCCGGTGTCGTTAAATTTTACTTCACTTTTCCTGCGAATTTTCTTTGGAAATTTAGTATGCTGCCATTTGCGAAAAGCTTTTGCTGTTCGTTTTTGATTTCCAGTCACAAACCCGCCTACAATAAAATAGCGATCTTTATCTCCAGTAAAATTACCCGATTCATCAAGAGAGATAAACATAATAAAAGTTAATTTATTCTCCCATAAAAAATCGGCTTTTTCAAGCCAAGTTTAAACTAGAATTTTAAAGGTTTCAATAGAACTTTTCATTCCAATAGCCATTTCCAAAGGGGAAGGAATTTTATTTTTTTGTCTTTTATTTTTTCTTCGCCTTCCTTTTCTAAGGTTAAAATTAAGAGGTTTTTGCACTTTAATTCTTGGCTGACTTTCAAAAGGGATCTTATTTCTCTTTCCTTTGTTTTAGGGTTTTCTAAATTTTCGCAAACTTGGACGAGCTGATTTATTTTTTTCCCTTCTTTAACCACAAAATCTACTTCCCTTCCTTGATAATCTCTCCAATAAAATATCTCCATTAGAAGATTTTTTGTTTGTTTTTGTTTTAATTTTAAAAAGGCAGTATTCTCTAAAATTTTTCCTAAATCTTGGCTAAACTTAAAACCCAAGGCGGTTCTCAAGCCGTTGTCTACGAGATAAACTTTTTTTGGGGTTTGAGTTTGTTCTTTCAGGGAAAAGGAAAATTTTTTAACAAAAAAGAAAAGCCCAATCTCTTCTAAAAAAGAGGCGTAATTTAGTACTGTCCTTTTTGTTGTAGGATATGTTTGTTTTATCCATTTCCAAAAACTGTTTAAGGAAAACTGCGAAGAAATGTTAGTGGTGAGATATTTGATCATTTCTCTTAAAACTGATTGGTTTTTGACATTAAATCTTTCCACTAAATCTCGGAAAAACATTGTTTCTAAATACTCTTTTAAAATCCTAATTTTAATACCTTTATTTTTTTCTAAAACTACTTCAGGAAAACCTCCTTCGGAAAGATATTGCTCAAAAATTTTCTTCACAAAAAATCTAGTTTTGCTATAAAAAATTTCTTCTTTTGGTTGGATATCTTTAACTAAAAGAATTTCTCTAAAAGAAAATGGCAAAATTTCATAATTTATTGCTCGGCCCCTTAAAGAGGTAGCGATTTCTTTGCTTAAAAATTTTGATGAAGAGCCGGTAAGGAAAATTCTAAAATTTTGACTATCCTGAATTCTTCTTATTGCCGTCTCCCAATTTTTAACATTTTGAATTTCGTCGAAAAAGGCAAAATTTAATTTGTCTTTCAAAGACGGATAAAGTTCAAAAAATGATTCCAATAAATTTTCCATTTCTTTTGCGCTAAAAGGCAAAAGACGGGGATCGTCGAAATTGATGTACAAAATTCTTTCTTTTGGAACTTTTTGTTTTAACAATTTTTGAATTAGATAAAACAAGAGAAAAGTTTTCCCGCTTCGTCTCGGTCCCGAAATGGCAATAATCTTTTTTGAATTCAAAGGAACCTCTATTTCTCTTGGATAAATTTTGGGAAATTTAAATTCCTGAAATTCTTTGATAATTTGTTTTAAAATCGTTTTTTCCATATGTAATACTACTTTTATATTAAAATGGTATCATTAACGATACCTGATTGTCAAGAGAATAAAATTGGTTTGCAATTGGTTTATTTTCGGCTTTATATCCCCGACTAGAAAAATTTTGGGAATTAGAGGAATTAGAGGAGTTTAAAATTGTTTATCAAGAGACCGAATTTGTAACCCAAATATTTTGCCGCCCGCCGACAATAATTCATTCTTTCGGTAAAGATTTCAAAATACTCCATTATCGGAACAAATTTGGTATCAATTCTCAAAGTGAGAGTAATTTTTCTCTGCTTTTTATCGATTTTTAATTTGCTCCAGTAGGTGGCATAATTCACTCGGCTGTGAATGTCTCTTCTAATTTCTCTCAAGTCCCTAATATAAACTCTTTCTTTTCTGACATCCGATTTATCGGCTATGACTAAAACAGCCGAAATAGGATGGGAAAACCTCTTTTCTTCTTTGAGGTCATGACTGGCGATCGCCTCCATAATTATGCTCAGCCTATTTATCGGAAACTCGTCTTTAAACACTTGATAAAAAAGGAGAGCCCCAAAATAATGATGGTGTGAACGGCCCAAAAAATTTCCCATATCATGACAAAATCCGGCAATGGCTGCCATTTCTTGTTCTTCTTTTGATAGACCTATTTCTTTGGCTATCGTTCGAGCCCGATCGCTGACTAATTGAAGATGGGCTAAGCCGTGGTTGGTATAACCTTGATTTTTTAAAACGACCTCGCTTTGCTTTATGAATTCCAGAATATGAGAATTGTTTTTAACTTTAGAAAGAGTAATCGTATTTTGCATTTTATTATTTTAGTGGATGATTTTGACGAATTGGCCGGGTTTGGCTTTTGAGAAGATTTTACATTCCTCGAGGGCTAAATTTGCAAAATCTTTGAGCTCGGCTGGACATTTTCTTTCATATTCTTCCAGAAGTTCAATCGCCTCTTTTGTCCCCTGATGGGCTAAAACGATGAGGATTTTCTTTATTTCATCAATAGATATTTTCTGATTTAGCAATTTTTCTTTTAATTTTTCAAACTCTTCTTGTAAGATTTTTCTTTCAACATTTTCTACTTTGGAATGATACTTTAAATATTCGATTTGAGTTTTTTCATCTTTTGTTTTTGGCGGTTGAAATTCAACGAATTTTTGATTTAGCCCGGCTAACTCCAGTTCCCTTTTAACATCCTCCATTTCCTCTCCGGTTGGCTCTATTTCTAATTGGAGAGAAAGCATATTTCCAATCGTCATCATTTTTAATTCCTGAGGATCTTGTCTCATTTTGTGCATTTTCCCTTTTTCTTTTTCTGGAAATTTTTCAAAATCTTTTGCCATTTTTTTTGCTTCTTTAATTCTCTCTGAAATAAAGGCGTCATTTGGCTTCAAATTTTTGGCTGTTTCCAACCAACGAAAACCTTCTTCAAAATCTAAGGTAAAAATGTAGCTCGCTCCCAAATCGGCATAGGGCAGGGGATTCATCAAATTAGCTGAAATTGCCTCTCTCAATAATTTTCTTCCCTCCTCGATTTTTCCCATTATTACTTTTGCCCAACCCAATTGTCTTTTTATCTCTGGGTCAGCCGGTTTTTTCTTTTCCACAAATTCAAATTCCTTTTCTGCCAAATGAAATCTACCTGCTTTTTGTTGGGCAACTCCCAAAAGATATCTCAAATCGAGATCTTCAGAATCAATTTTTAGACCCTCTTTTAAAATACTAAGTGCCTCGAACGGTTCCCCCATCTTCAATAGAAAATCGGCAAAAGATAGTTTTAGGAGCAGATCTTTCGGATATTGTTCAACAAGTTTTTCAAAAAAATTTAGCGCCTCTTCGATCTTTCCTTCACTAAGATATTTTTCAATTTTCGAAAATTCATCTTTTAGCATATTAAATCAACTTTCTCTCCCTAAAACTAAAAATTTTGCTTTTGGTGATGATTAGGTGGTCCAAGACGTCGATTCCCATTATTTTGCCGGCTTCGATGATTCTTTTTGTGATTTCGAGGTCGGCTTTTGAGGGTTCTGCGTCGCCAGAGGGATGGTTGTGAACTAAGATGATTGAAGCAGCATTGTGAAGTAAAGCATGTTCAAAAATTTCTCTGGGATGAGCAATATTAGCATCCAAAGTTCCAACAAATAAATGTTTTTTGAAAATCATCTCGTTTCTGGCGTTTAAATATAAAGCGGCTAAATGTTCTCTGGTTTTTTCTCTCAAATAACTAAATTGGGCGATGACATCTTTTGTCGAGCGAATGACCGGTAAAGTTTCCTCGCCTATTTTTAATGCCCTTTTGATCAACTCCTGAGCTGCCAAAATTGTGCAGGCTTTGGCCGGACCAACTCCCTTAATTTTTGCTAAATCTTTATATTTCATTTTCAACAATCTTTTCTTTGAATACTTTCTCAAAATTTGTCTTGCTACATCTATCGCGCTTTTGCCTTCCACCCCCGTTCTTATTAAAATCGCCAAAAGCTCCTCGTCTTTTAAATTTTGAGCGCCTTTCTCAATCAACTTTTCCCTTGGCCTATCAGATTTTGGTAATTCTCTGATAGTAAAAGATTTTTTCACCCCGTTAGAAATTTTTGATACATTTTTCATGATTTTAGAGTACCCTGTTAGAAACGCTCTTTTAATATGAAATTTCTAACGGGGTTCATATTTGTAATTTTCTCTGTCTGAAGGTCTTGAGGATTTCAATGGCCGTTTTCTTCCCCAGTTTTGTTAAGGAAAAATATGTTTTTGGGTTGCCGGTGATTAATTTTCTTTTTCTAAGAGTTCGGAGAGGCCGGTCAAGTTTCCGGGAGTCCGGCCATTCAGGATTTTTGGAAAAACAAAATGCTTCCGGAAATAAATTAAAACTTTCTTTAACTAATCTTTCAAACGTACATTTTTCTCCCCTGTTAACTGTGGAGTATATTGCCGAAAGAATCAATTCATTAATCCCTAGATTTTTGTATTGTTCTTTATCAGAGAATGTTTTCATAATAATTTTATTTGGGGATTTTTGTTTTGGATAAATTTTTTAATTTTTTCTATAAATTCTTTAGCAGTTTTAATAGCATTTTCGGTTTCGGTTTTAGATATAGTTAATCCTGCTCCATAAATAAGGTAGTTTCTTTTCTTTCTCATCTTGTCGAATTTTCGGATTAAAATTTTATATTCTTTTCCGAAAACTTCCTCGCAAAAATCAATTACGATTTTGTGAGAACCGACTGTTCTGGGTCTTAATCCATAAGAAAAAACCAAAGCCCTTCCAGCTAATAACATTGATTCATAGGCAAACCGAAAACCCCCTTCTTCCAGATTTTCTCTTAGTAAAACTTTAGCGCTTTTGAGATCTTGATATGATTTTTCTAAAACTTTATTTATCTGATCAAAACCGATTTTCTCTTTTTTTAATAAACCCTTTTTAACGAATTCTTGATAGTTCATCTTTTTTACCAATTAAAAATATTTTTGGCTGGGAGAAAATATTCTCTAAAAAAGAATCCTTTTCTTTAATTTTCTTTTTCCAATCGGTGGGAGAAAAAATACTATAATTTACTTCTCTCTCTAATTTTTTTTCGAGTTCTACGATTTCGGAAACCAATTTATCTTCATCGGGTTTGCCGATTATCATTAAATCAACGTCAGAAAAAGAATCCTCTTTACCTTTAGCGTAAGAGCCGAAAACGAAAGCAATTCTTATATTTTTTATTTTCTTCAAAATTTCTCTTAGTTTTCCTTGGACGCCAAGAGTTTTAAAGAAAATGCTTTTTATTTCCTTATATAAAGGATAGTTTTTATTCAATTTAAAAAAGCGGCTGTTAGCTCGGTATTCGCTTAGCAAAACGCCGTTTTCCACTAATTTATTAATGTCTTTTTGAAAAACGCCCGGTTCTTTCCCGATTAATCTGCCTATCTCTCTTAAATAAAAAGATTTTTCCGGATTATTAAAAAATAATTCAAGGACTAAAGTTTGGTTTTTCGTGAATTTCAAAGTCATATTGTTTGTAATCTACTTACAATTGTATGCTATTAACATACAGCTGTCAACTCCTATTTTAAATTTATTTTCTCCCCTTATTTTTATTGAATCTTCTTCATTTTCCCACAAAAAAGTGGCCTTTTCAAGCCGATTTTTTTCCTAAATTTCTTTCCTATTCTTTCCTAAATGAAAAATTTGGGGTAGGGAGTTTCTCCAGAAGGAGATTCTCCACAATTTCATTTCCAACGTGAGTTGGGAGATTTCCAGCCTGAGCTGGCGGAGATGTTTAGCCTTTTGGGGCTAATCTACGCGCAGATTACGCGTTTCAGTTCTAAGCCTTTCGGCTTTTGTCACGTGCAATTTACGCGCGCCTCTCTTTCAAGGTATCTTCCTAAGAAGATAACCTCTTATTACTCTCGCTAGAAACGAGATTGTATGATGGGACCCTTATTTAATGCCCCACCTAATAGGTTTGTGTCCTATGAACCACAGCTCATTGAACTTGTACCCGTTAAGGCCTTCCTTTTCAGGAAGTAGCAGACAATTGCCTGAGACATTGCAAATATCCCACATCTTTCTTTGCGTTATCATATTAGCAACCCCAAATACCCTGTCAAGAAGCCAAAAGTGGAAATCTTGTGGAAAACTTTCTAGGAAATTATTTCGTAGTTTTTTAGAATTTTGTCGAGGCGAATTTTGCGGCGTTTTGACCGGCCAAATACCCAGTGCTCCAGCAAAGTTGAAGATTGTAGCCGCCGGTCGGGCCGTGCAGATTAATGATTTCTCCGGCAAAAAATAAGTTTTCGATCAGTTTTGATTTCATTGTTTTTGAATCTATTTCTTTCAGAGAAACGCCTCCCGAAGTAACTATCGCCATTTCAAATCCCAAAAGCGAAGAAACCGTCATTTCCAGTCCTTTAAACAACCTAACCAATTTGTGCCTTTCTTCCTTTGTTATTTCATTTACTTTTTTTGAAGGAGTAATGCCGGACAATTCAATAATAATGGGAATCATTTTTTGGGGAAGCAAATCGGATAAGCAATTTTTAAAAACTTTGTTGTTGTATTTCGAAAAATCCGACTGGATTCTTCTATCCAACGTCTGAAAATCCAAAGCCGGTTTTAAATCAAGAAATAATTTCACTTCGCCTTTTTCTAAAAACTCGCCGATTTCTCGGCTTAAATCCAAAACTATGGGGCCTGATAGACCAAAATGGGTAAAAAGAAGTTCTCCAAAGCGGCTGTCTTTCTTTTTGCCATTCTGAAGAACGGTTAATTCAACGTTTTTTAAAGATAAACCCTGGGCTTCTTTTGGCCAGGTTTCTTTGATTTTCAGAGGAACCAAAGCCGGCCTCAATTTAGTAAGAGTATGGCCCATTTCTTTCGCCCATTTATAACCATCTCCGGTGGAGCCGGTGCCAGGAAACGATTTACCGCCAGGGCAAAAAATATAATTTTTAGCCAGAATTTCCCTGCCGTCGCTTAAAGCAATTTTAGTTATTCTATTTTTTTCTTTAACAATCTTTGCCACTTCCGAATTAGTCATTATTTGAACATTATTCTTTTTAAGATAATCAATTAAAATGCCCAAAACATCGCTGGACTTATCGCTTTGAGGAAATATTCTTTTTCCCCGCTCGGTCTTGATTTTTAGCCCTTTTTTCTCAAAAAATTCAATTGTTTCCTTTACTCCAAAAACCGACAAAGGATACAAAAGAAAATCGCCTTCCCTGCCGTATTTTTTGATGAGTTCCTTTGGGTTAAATTCGGCTTTAGCAATATTTCCTCTTCCTTTTCCGGTTAGCAAAAGCTTCCTGCCCAAGCCCTTATTTTTTTCCAAAAGCACCACTTTTGCTCCCAGTTCTCCGGCCCTGCCGGCTGCCATCATCCCGGCAGGGCCGCCGCCAATTACTGCCACATCGAAAATTGTGTCATTCTCTTTAAACATAGTTGGTTTAATATATAGCTTTGAGCCAGCGAAATTTTTTGAATTGGTCTTTATAGAAATTGAATCTGAAATTAGGGGCCCGCGTCGGACGCGGGAGGGCGGGGGGTGGGTTGTAGTCTTTTTCCAAAATCTTTTTTATCTTTTCTTTTTGCAAAGGATCAAATTCCATATAGAAAATTCCGCCTTTTTCGAGATAATTTTTAACTTTTTTTAAAAATTTTTCTATCCAAAACATTCCATCTCTGCCGCCAAAAAGGGATTTTTTGGGATCTTTTTCCAAAACTTCTCTTTGAACTTCGGAAATTCTGTCGAATGCCACATAGGGAGGATTAGCGAAAATAGCATCGTACCTCCTGCCTTTTAATTTTTCAAAAAGAATTGATTTGTAGATTTCGTATCTTTCCGAAGAAATTTTATTCAATTTCAAGTTAATCTTAATTTGTTCTATGGCTTCTTTTGAAATATCGGCAAAATCGACCCTCGTCCTCTCAATGTTTTTTAAAACCGCAATTCCAATACAACCCGTCCCGGCAAAAATATCTAATATCTTCAACTTTCGACTGTCGACTGTCGACTTTCGACTGTCGCCCATGGCTTTTCCAACCCAAAACTCGGTTTCGATTCTCGGCTCGAAAACTTTTTTCGATAAGTTAATTTTGCAGTTTAAAAATTTAATCATGTTATTATTTTAAAATAAAAGACCACCTTCTTTCAATAAAAAATGGCCATTTCAACTTAATAGTTGGCCATTTAACAATTGTTTAGAGACCGTTCTAACGGAGTTCCCATTTAGAAACGCCCTTATTCGAACATTGTCTTCAATAAATACTTCAATACCTTCCTGCCTTATGGCTTCTAACTTTCTTTGTTTTGTTCCTTTCCCAAACCCTACACAATAAATTCTTCGGTAGGGAATTTTGTGATATTTTAGCCAGGTCTCTGTTAGGGCTTTGCTCCATTTTGGTCTGGCAGAAATAATGATTATCTCATGATTTGCCGCAATTTTCTTTAGCTCCTCTTTTTTATCTGGGACAATCAAGAGAATGATTGGAATAATAAAAATGTACAACCATCGAGGCAATTTTAGGCTAGGATTTATTAAGCCAAACGGAGTTATTACTCCATCTAAATCTATTCCGATTTTCATTTTATTTCCTCTTTAAATTTTTAGCGAACTTTTAAAGTTTATCACACCTTGAAAGAAATTTCAAGTATCAGTTATTTTTTGAAGTTTCACTCAATTTCAAAAGTTTCGCCGTGGCCGGGATAAACTTTTACTCCTGGCTTTAAAATTTTTGATAATTTTTTCAAAGAATTTTCCAAATCTTCTTCCGAGCCGCCTTTCAAATCGGTTCTGCCATAGCCATCTTTGAAAATTGTGTCGCCAGTGAAAATGAAATCATTGCCTAAAAGACAAATGCTTCCTCTGGTGTGGCCGGGAGTATGAATAACTTTTAAAATTAAATCTCCAATTTTTATTTCGTCATTTTCCTTTAAAAATTCATCTGCTTTAAACCCCGCACCAGAAACTTTGTTTCGATACGGGGCAGGTTTAATAAACTCTTTTTCTGCCTCGTGTAATAAAATTTTAGCCCCGGTTTTCTCTCTAATTTTTAAAGCCGAAAGAGTATGGTCCCAATGACCATGGGTTAAGATGATAAATTTTAATTTCGCTCCGCTTTCTTCAATTTCCTTTAAAATTGTTTTCGTTCCGCCACCTGGATCAATTACTGCCGCCTCTTTGAGGCGAGCCTCGCCTTTCGGGCGGGCCGCTTCTTTTTCCGAAACTAACAAATAGCAATTGGTTAAAAGCGGCCCAACAACGAAATGTTTAATTTCCATTAGATAATTTTACAATTTTTAATATATTATGAAAATAAAAAACCCTCAAAAAATGAGGGAATTTTTAATTTGAAACTTTTTAATTGTTTAAGTCAATTCTCCGATCTGGACTCCTCGGAATTCCTTACGTTTTTTTACGCTCATTTCTTTTAGTTTCTCAAGATTTTCAGGTGTGACAGCAGCGAGTAGCCCCCCGCACATCTCTCGAGGGATTTCAAAAGACTCGATTGTAGCTTTTCTACCCAAATTTCCAAATAGGTCAGCCGCTACTTGAATTGCTATGGCATCTTCTCCTATATACATAATGTCAGCATCATCACAAACTTTTCCTTTACCATTGAACATCATAGTAAGTCCAACTCCCTTGAGATCCTGGACGCATTTGACATCGGTTTGACTATCGCCAACATACATTACTTTTTCTTTTGGCACATCAAATTTCTCAATAATTTCGAGCATCGCTTGGCGTTTTTGGGTCTGGCCGACAGGATGAACCGTTCGCATTAGTTCACCAACAGGCATATTGTAGACGAATTCCCAAATGAAAGTAGTGAAGGCAAGATAGAGCAATTGATGCTGGGGTATCACTTCACCCGTTTTCGGATCATATTCAATAATTGGAGCCTTTGCTACTTCTTTCATGAAATCTTTGAGCATCTCCGATTCAATCTTTGAGATCGGTATTTCGTCAAACTTTTCGACAGAGGTACAGTAAGTTTTTTTGAAGTCAAAACCAACTAATTCGCAAAACGCTTGGATAAAGAACCCATAGCTTGTTGAAATCTGCCAGACATTATATTTGCTATCGAGACTTCTTATTACCTCGGCAATGTGGGGAACTATTCGAATGCTCTTTTTGGTAAATCCATTAAGCCATTGAGAGGTCGCCCCCATCGCTTTATAAAACGGCAAAGTTACTTTGACGGTATGCCCAGAAGCATAAATCGGATCTTTTTGTATTTTGTGAAAATCTCCCCAGATATCGTCAATATTGCTTAGTGCCTTATAGAAATTAACACCAACTTCTTCTCCAAGACCACATTCTTTAGCCAAAGCAACTGTATTTTCTTGAGCATTGTCATTGAGCGTACAGGGACCCTCATTATCCAATAGAACCCAAATACTCTTTTCTTTCATTAATGACTTCACCTCCTTTTGAATGAACTGTTTCAATGTTAATTTATTATTTCAAAAAAGTCAAATTCAAATAAGCTCTCCTTTTGTTAATTCTGAGAGAATATCTTCAGGAATTGGGGGTGGTTCGTGGATAGGGGAAATGCCTGGATACCGCCAGGCACTAATAATTTTGATTAGTTTTAAGTTTTTAGTTTTAAGTTTTGAGTTTTTTATCTGGTACATCAACCAGATTTCGGTCGGATGTTTCTTGGTGCCGGCGGGTTGCATTATGGCAATGGTATTTGGTGCTATTCCCTCTTCAACCCTCTTTGGATTTGAAAGCACTCTTTTTAATTTGCCTTCGCTCAATCTGTAATATCGCATTTTTTCTTTAGCGTGTTTTGTCCAAGATATATTCTCGCTATTTTTTGGTTCTTTAAAGAATACCATCTTTTTTCATCTGCCCGGTAGTGAAAATTTGACTGTCTTCGACATATTTTGTGTTTTGCTTCGCAAAACATGGTCAAATTTCTACTACCGGGTCTGTCCTAAAAATTCTCTTTGGGCTCCCAAAATAATATCTTTTGTCTTTTCCGGATCAGGAATTTCTTCAAAAATGAGTTCTCTGAATTCACCAGCCGTTTGGATATGTAAATCACCAAAATGAAAAAGGGTAGGAAAGAATCCTTGAATTTTGACAGTGATATCCTGAATTTTGTCATGATTGACGCTGATAATTTCTCGGTTAAAAAGCCCTTTTAATTCGGCATGAATTGTCCTTTGATTGGTGACAATCCAATAATCGAGATACGAAGTAGTGAGAGATAAAAAAATTATTATCCACAAAATTAAAAGAAAAAGAGAAAGAAAAAATAATAAAAGATAGCCCAAATTGTATTTTAAAATTGAAGGAGAAAATTTTGCCAACCAGTGAGGCCAGGAAAGAGACGGGGCAGAAAAGAGAAAGACGATTAAAATTAAAACAGCAATTAATATCAAAATTTCAGGAAAAATTTCTCGCATCAAAGCAAATCGGTGCCGATGTTTAATTAAAATAATTTTTTCATTTGGCTGGAGAGTAATCATTGTTTCAATAAATTTAAAGCCAAAAATAAGAAATGAAAAAGAATAAGGGAAATAGTTCCGATTTCAAAAATTCTGAAAAATTTTTTTGCTATTTTGTCTTCGGGCAGAACAAATTTCCTGAAATGAAAGAAGATTATTATTCCAATTGCCGCCGCGAATAAAATAACTATTGAGGAAAGCGAAACTAAAATTTGAAGAAGCATTATTAAATTATACTGAAAATTTCGAAAAGGTAAAATCTCTTGACCGGAACTTGACAAACGATTTTGGTTTTCCTAAACTGAACTGTAAGATTGAAAATGAGATTATGGCAGAAGAAAAATTTTATTTAACTAAAGAAGGATTGGAAAAGATTAAAAAAGAATACGAAGAATTGAAGGTCTTGAGATTAAAGAAAATCAAAGAAAGAAGGCCGGAAATTTTGCATTCAGAAGATTCAAATCCCGAGTATTTTGCTTTTCAGGAGGATTTGGGTTTGGTAGATTCCAAAATGGCAGAATTGAAACATGTGATTGAGCATGCTGAAGTTATTAAACCTCCGCCAAAGGAAAAACAAAACATTGCCCAATTAGGAGCCTTGGTCACCTTGGAGGAAAAAGACGGCGGAATTAATGAATTTATGATTGTCAGTTCCTTGGAGGCAAATCCTAATGAAGGGAAAATTTCCAATTTGTCTCCGGTTGGCAAAGCCATTTTAGGAAGGAAAATTGGCGAAGAAGTTTTGATCACCTCGCCAATCAAAGTCGTTTACAAAATTAAAAAAATTAGATATCATTCTTCTTAATCAATTTTGGGATTGAAAGATTTTTTGTTTTAGACTGAACTAACAACTCAGTTTTTTGTTTTTTTGGAAGGGAGGAGTATAATAAAATTATGAAAAATCTTTTGAAATTTTTTTTGGAAGTTGAAAAATTAAAGGAAATGCCAAGAACCGGCTGGGTCTTAAGAAATATAAAAAACCCGGAAACTGTTGCCGAACATGCTTTTCGAGTAGCAATTTTGGTTTGGTTATTAAGTGAAAAGAAAAATCTAAATATTGGAAGAACAATTAAAATTGCTCTTGTTCATGATTGTTGCAAAATTTATAGTGGGGATCTACCCCACTTTCTTTATCATGTTCATTCTCCTAAAATGAGGTGGGTCCGTTTATCTCAGCAAGAGAAAGAAAAAAGAGGTAGGAAAAAATTTGAATTAGAAAGAAAATCTCTTTTGAAACTGCTGAAGTTTCTTAATCCGAGATTGAAAAAGGAAATTTTTAGTTACTGGTTAACTTACGAGAGAAGAGCGATAGAGAAAAGAACAATAAGAGGAGGAAATTTTGTTGAACAAGTTCACAGAATTGAAACTTTAATTCAATCCATTGAATATTTTGGTGCCAATGAAAAAAAAGCCGGAACCACTTGGTGGGAATTTACTGAGGAAATAGTAGATGATCCTTTAGTTTTAGATTTTTTAAAAGTTATTCAAAAAAAATTTTATGGAAAAGAAGCAATTTCTGATAAAGACGAAAAAGAATTAGAAAATATCTTAGATTTTATTTTAAAAATTAATAAATTAAAAAAGATGCCAAGGAGCATTTGGGTTTCGATGGGAGTAAAAAATCCCGAAACAGTTGGCGGCCACATTTTTACTACTGCTTTAATGACCTGGGTTTTGGGTCTTGAAAGAAAAGGGATTGATTTGGAAAAAAGTTTGAAAATGGCTCTTTGTCACGAAATGCCTTCAGTTTATACCGGAGATTTGATTACCCCATTTATTTTGCCAAAAGGGGAAAAAGAAAAAAGGAAGGTTTTTGAAAAATGGCCTCGACTTGCTAAAAAAGAAAAGAAAAAAATATTTTTTGAAGATTATCAAAGAGAGAGAAAAGCTATTGAAAGGCTGACTCAAAAATTGGAGCCTACTTTGAAAAAAGAAATTGTTGGGCTTTGGGATGAATACAAAAAGAATCTCACCCCCGAAGCCCTTTTTGTTAATCAAATTAATGTTTTAGCGGTTTTATTGGAGGCCCTTTTGTATCAGAGAAAAGATAAAAATCTACCCATTGGTTGGATCTGGGAATGGGCTTTTGAAAAATGCGAGTGCCCAACAATTTTAAAATTTTTGGAAGAATTAAAGGAAAAATTTTACAAAAAAAGTTTAATTAAAAAGGCTTTTTTTAAAATTTTTGGTATCAAATAACAATGTCCAAATTATTTATTGGCACTTCTGGCTGGGTTTACGGACACTGGGAGGGGATTTTTTATCCTGAGAATTTGCCGTCTAAAGATAAGTTGAAATTTTATTCAGAGCATTTCAAAACCGCTGAAATTAACTACTCTTTCTATCATCTCCCCCGACCTTCAACTTATCAGAATTGGTATTCTCAGACGCCCGATGATTTTTTATTCGCAGTGAAAGCCAGTAGATTTATTACTCATATTAAAAGATTAAAAGGAGTCAAAGATGCCTGGAAACAATTTTTAGAAAACGCCTTAAATTTAAAAGAAAAATTAGGCCCAATTTTATTTCAATTCCCATCTAGTTTTCAAGCGAGTGAGGAGAATACAAAAAGATTGGAAAATTTTTTAAAAATATTAAAAAAAGATTGTTTAAGGTCTAAAGTTTATAGTCTAAGGTTTGCTTTGGAATTCCGGCACAAAAGTTGGTGCGACCCCGAAGGAAAGCCCTCGGCTTCCTATGGGGCAAGCGAAAAAATTTACAAATTGTTAAAAAAATACAATGTTGCCTGGGTGATTGCTGATTCGCCGAGATATCCCTATATCGAAACTTTAAAAAAGTTTCGATCGGGCCGTTCCGCCGAAGGCGGAAATAGGCCTAGGGCCGATGTCATGACCGCCGATTTTGTTTATATTCGCCTTCACGGTTCAAAAATAATGTTTGCCTCAAAATATACCCAGGGAGAAATTAAGAATTTAGCAAAGCAAATCAAAAACTGGTTAAAAAATGGCGATGTCTACTGCTATTTCAACAATGATTTCCAGGGCTATGCAATTGAAAATGCAAAAGAATTGTTAAAATTCTACAGAGTAGCAATTTGAAGAATAACTAAGTTCTACTGTACTTTTGAGAAGTTAGGCAGAAGATATTATTGACTACCAAATCATAAAAAGTGTTAAAATATTTTAATAAAATGAAAATTACAGCCGTAGGAATAAGCGAGATTGGAGTAGCAATTCCAAAATATTTTATTTCAACCAAAGAATTAACTAAGATTCGCAAATTACCACCGGAATTTGCTGCTAAAGGCTTGGGAGTTTTGCAAGCTCGGATTCCTTACGAAACTTCACTAGAAGATTTGGCGGTTGAGGCTTTGAAAAAGATTAATTATCAAGAGAGTCAGAGATTTTATATTGGCACAGAATCAGATTCAGACACTTCTAAACCTTTTAGCGTGAAGATCCTTAACCAAAAATTGGGGTTAACTAAAATTCCCTTTCAGTATAAATTTGCTTGTTTGGGTGGTCTTGAAGCTTTAATTTCAGGTTGTGAATACACTATAGCTAATCATGGAAAACCAGCCGTTGTTTTAGCCGTTGACCGTTCCATTTATCGGGCAACCGAGCCAGCGGCTGAAATTACCCAAGGATGTGCCGCTGTGGCAATGAAGATAGAAACGAATCCCAAACTTTTAATTTTAGATTATGGAAATCTTGGTCAATATGCCATTGACATCGATGATTTTAAGGTTCCAATTACTTCTTTTCCCTTTCCTGAGGTCAATGGGGGGTTGAGCAAGCCTGCTTATTTAGAATGTCAAGAGAGGGCTCTAGAAGATTGGAAAAAAAATAATTCTCAATTTCTTAAAGAACTTCAAAAAAGAAAACAAACCCTGGTCGACTCATTTGATTTTTTTGCTATGCACACTCCTTTTCCTAAAATAGTTGAGTGGACGGCAGCTCTTTTTTGGCGACATGAAACTCAAAACAAAAAGGAACATATCACTTTAAGAGAATGCATCAGAAATCCTAGTCTTTTTAAAGAATACAAAAAGGAGTTAGACAAAATTAGGGAATTGCCAGAATTCCAAAAATTCTTTTTTGAAAAAGTTAAACCCGGCCTAAAATACAATCCTTATATTGGTAACTCCTATACGGCAGCTATTTTTATTTCTCTGATTGCTATTTTAGAGAAAGGAAAAAAAGGAAGAGAAATAGGTATTAATGGTTATGGCGGTGGCGCCGGTTCAATTTGTCTCAGAGGAATATTAACGATGGAAAGAGTTTTTAAAAGCGACCTCGTCCTTCAATTAAAACGGGGGAAAGAATTAACCATTAGAGAATATGAAAAATGGCGGAGAAAAGTGATTAATTCTTAATTTATGGAAACCTCAGCTATTTCCAGTTTTAGTAAATTTAGCCTTAAAAAGAAACTTCAGGTTATCAAAACCTTTTCCAATTTAAATGAAGATGATTTAGATTTGATTAAAAAATATCAAGAGCTTCCCGATTTTTTGGATATCGAAAACAATCTCGGGCCATTTAAAATTGCCACCAATTTTTTAATAAATCGAAAAAATTATTTTGTTCCAATGGAGATTGAAGAACCTTCGGTGGTAGCGGCAGCTTCTCGGGGAGCAAAATTAATTAGAGAAGGGGGAGGCTTTTTGGGAAGATATCTTTCCAATCAGATGTTTGGCCAAATTCAAATTTTGACACCTGAGAATTTTGAGAAAGCAGAAAACAATATCAAAAAAAATAAAGAAAAAATTTTAAAAATGGCAAATAAAACCCAAAAGGAACTTTGTAAATTGGGTGGAGGAGCTAAAGATTTTAAATTAAAAAAAATAAAAAATTACCTTGTTTTTTATTTAATTGTTGATCCAAAAGACGCTTTGGGCTCAAATATGATAGATACAATGCTGGAAAAGATTTCTCCTTTTTTAGCCAAAATTTCAAAGGGAAAGATAGGTGGCGCCATTTTTTCCAATTTTGGAGAAGGGAGAATGGTTTTTGTCAAAGGGAGGGTTCCCTTGGAGAAATTAAAAAGAGGAAAATTTAGCGGGAAAGAGGTAGCCAAGAGAATTTTGGATTTTATGGACTTAGCTAAAAATGATATTTTCCGGGCTATTACCCATAATAAAGGAATAATGAATGGGATTGATGCGGTTTTGTCAGCGACTGGAAATGATTTTCGAGCAGTTGAAGTAACAATCCATAGTTTTGCTGGAAAATCTGGGGAATATCAACCTCTCACTAATTGGAAAATTGAAGAGAATTTTTTAAAAGGGGAGATAAAAATTCCCTTGCCAGTAGCTACGGTTGGAGGGATGACCAATACCAGAAAGGCAAAATTGGCAAAAAAAATTTTAAGAGTAAAAAAAGCCAAAGAATTAGGAATTATTTGTGCTTCGGTTGGGCTTTCAAATAATTTGGCCGCAATTTCAGAGATAGTTACTAGAGGAATTCAAAAGGGCCATCTGAAAATTCATAAAGAATTCTTAAGAAAAATGGGTTAATTTTTTAAAAATATGAAAACTACTACCATTGCTAATGCCAACATCGCTTTAGTCAAATATTGGGGAAAACGGGATAAAAAATTGATTTTACCTTATAACGGTTCTATATCCATGACTTGTGATGGTCTTTTTACAATAACTACTGTCGAATTTTCTGATAAATATAAAAAAGATTTAGTAATCATCAATAATGAAGAATTAAAGATCGAAGAGGATAAATCCTCTTCTCCCACCCTCGTTGGCACTCGGGTAAAAGATGAAAAAGATGTTTTGGGTCATATAGAAAGAATAAGGCAAATGGCAAAAATAAAAGAAAAGGCGAAGATTGTTTCTGAATCAAATTTTCCTATTGCTGCTGGTTTGGCTTCTTCAGCCAGTGGTTTGGCCGCCTTAACAGTCGCTGCAGCAAAAGCGGCTGGTTTAAATTTAAATCAAAGAGAACTTTCTATTCTGGCCAGACAAGGTTCGGGTTCGGCTTGTCGTTCAATCTTTGGCGGATTTGTTGAATGGCTTCGGGGCGAAAACGAAGATGGAAGTGATAGTTATGCAAAACAGATCGTAGATAAAGATTATTGGCCAGAGTTTAGAATGATTACGACAATTGTTACAGAATTAAAAAAGAAAGTGGGTAGCCGGGCCGGTATGGCTCAGACAGTTGAGACCTGCCCTTATTATGAAAGCTGGTTAAAAACAGTAAATCAGGATTTAGATGTTATCAGAGAAGGAATTTTAAAAAGAGATTTCAGAAAGGTTGGTTTGCAAGCCGAACATAATTGTTTGAAAATGCACGCTTTAATGATGACTACCAAGCCCCCGATAATTTATTGGATTCCGGCAACAATGGAAATCATCCAAAATGTAATTAGTTGGCGCGAAGATGGATTGGAATGTTATTTTACAATTGATGCCGGGCCTCAAGTGAAAATAATTTGTTTAGAAAAAGATATTCCAAAAATAAAAAGAAAATTAAAAAATATTAAAGGAATAAAAAAAATTATTGTTTGTAAACCAGGCGAGGACGCAAAATTAATTGATAAACATTTGTTTTAAAAATAATGGCAGAAGAATACTTTGATATTGTTAATGAGAACGATGAAATAATCGGTAAAGCAAATAGGAGCGATTTGTATACAAAGGATTTAATTCACAGATCAGTCATTATTTTTATTTTTAACAAAAAAGGAGAACTTTTATTGCAAAAAAGATCGAAATTTAAAGACCTATGGAAAAGTCGTTGGACCGGTTCAGCTTCGGGCCATGTTGCGCTTCGGGAGAGTTATGAAACAGCTGCGAAAAGAGAGCTAAAGGAAGAGTTAGGGATTAAAATTCCTCTTAAACAGTCCCTTTTTCTTAAAATAAGACAAAAAGTGAACAGTAGAAACATAAAGTTATTTATTGGAGAGAGCAACGGACCGTTTACTTTTAATAAAAAAGAGATCGATAAGATTCGATTTCTTTCTCTTGCCAAGATAAAAAAGAGATTAAAAAAAAGGAAAAAGTTCACTCCCACTTTTGTGGTAGCGCTTAAAGCTTATTTAGAAAATTTAAAGAAGAAAAATTAATGATGGTCAAAGTTTCCGCCCCAGGCAAAATTATTCTTTTTGGTGAACATGCCGTTGTTTATGATAAATTGGGAATTGCCTGCGCTATTGGAAAAAGATGTTCCATAAAAATTTCGTCTTACAAAAAAGAAGGCATTTTCATTAAATCGAAAAATTTAAATTTGAGTAAATTTATGGGGAGAGAAGAGTTATTCAATTTTTTAAAATTGCTTACTGATTTAAAAAGTCAAAAGAAATTTAATCAAATAAGGGAAATTTACAAAAAAGATAAATTAGCCCCTAGTTTTTTTGTTATTGGAAATATCTTTCAAAAATATGGTTTTGAAAGTATAAAAATTGAAATCGAATCGGAAATTCCCAAAAATTTGGGTTCGAGCTCGGCCATTTCCTCTGCTATTTCCTTGGGAGCTTTGAAACTTTTAGGAAGGGAGCCGACAAAAAAAGAAATTTCTGACTTTGCTTTTGAAGGCGATGTCATAGCCCATGGCGGAACACCCTCGGGAATAGATAATGCCACGGTTACTTATGGTGGCTATTTGGAGTACAAAAAATCGAAAGGAATTAAGCCATTGAACATTGATTTTAAAATCCCTCTTTTAATTGTTGATAGCAAAAGAGAGGCAAAAACTGAAGAAACTGTTTCTTATATAAGGAAAGAAAGAGAAGAAAAAAAGAGATTTGTCAATTCTGTTTTGGAAAAATTGGATATCATTTCTAAAAAGGCATTAAAATCTTTAAAATTGAAAAATCTTGAAAACTTGGGTCAATTAATGTTTTGGTATTATCAGGAATTGAGAAAATTGAAAATTTCAACTCCGGAATTGGATAAAATAATAGAGATTTCTCAGAAAAACGGGGCTTTAGGAGCTAAACCTACAGGAGGATGGGGAGGCGGTTGTTGTTTAGTTTTGGCCGAAAATCAAAAGGAAATAACAAATTTGGAAAGAAAATTTGATGAAAATGGTTTTGAATCATTTCAAACAGAAATTGGAGTCGAAGGCGTAAACCCCGTTAGAAATTCCGAAATTTGAAGGGATTTCTGTTTCGAAGTTTTTACATTTGAACTCTAAAATTTCTAACGGGGTAAAATTAATTTCTTAAAAATATGATAAAAGTTTCCGCACCTGGAAAATTAATGCTTTTTGGTGAACATGCTGTTGTTCATGGAAGACCCTGCATTGTTACGGCAATTGATGCTCGAATGAGAGTTTTTTTAAAAAAGAGAGGGGATAACAAAATCATTACAAATGTCCCAGATTTAAATCTGAAAAATTATATTATCTCAATAGAGGATTTAGATAAGCCCTACGCCAAAGAAATTAAATTTGTTTTAACTGCCATAAAAAATTTCTTTGAAAAATATCAAATCAAAAGCGGTTTACCCCCACTACCAAAATTTTGGTGTGGGGGTTTAGAAATAGAGACCAAAAGCGAATTTCCAATGAGATTTGGTTTGGGCAGTTCCTCGGCCGTTACAGTAGCAACAATAAGGGGCCTTTCAAAAATTTTTGGGATAAAAATGAAAAATAAAGAATTGTTTGACTTATCTTACAAGACCATTTTGGATATTCAGGGAGTGGGTTCTGGATTTGATTTGGCAGCCGCAATTTACGGTGGAACCTTATACTTTGTCACAGGCGGTAAAGTTATTAAAAAAATCGAAATTAGAAATATTCCAGTAATTGTTGGCTATACCGGGATAAAGGCTGATACCGCAACTTTAGTAAAAATGGTTAATAGAAAATTGAAAGAAAATCCTGAAAAAATTAATAAAATTTTCGATGAAATTGAAAAAATAGTTAATCAAGCAAAAATTGAAATTGAAAATCAAAATTGGAAAAAAGTTGGAGAATTGATGAATTTAAATCAAGATTTGTTAAGAAAATTAGGTGTCAGTTCAAAAGAATTAGAAAATTTAATAGAGGCCTCTTTAAATTCTGGGGCTTACGGAGCCAAATTATCAGGAGCCGGTGGCGGTGATTGTATGATTGCTATAGCCCAAAAAGAGAATTTAAATAATGTAAAAAGAGCCATTGAAAAAGCGGGCGGTCAAATCATTGATTTAAAAACTTCAGCACAAGGGGTTATATTGGAATAAATCTTTTTTGACGGAACGTTTTTCCAAGGTTAAAATAAAATTAGAATCTCAAAGGTCGAATTTTTTGTTTAATTTTTTATTAAAAAATGAAAAAGAAATTTAGCAGTTTTCTGGTTTTTGCGGTAATAACGGGAATAGTTTTGAGTTTAGTTAGCGTGGCTTTGGTTTCTCAGGCAGCGCCAGTTGAAAAACAGCAGGGCCCAAATAGAGAAGTGCCTAAACCCATTCCTGCTACTAATATAAAAGTGGTAAAGAAAGTTTTTCTTCCGGAAGAGATGGGGGGAGCCAAGGGCAAACCTTCTCCTCCTCCTAAAACGGGGGGCGTGGCAACTGGATTTTTGGGCGATTATCCGGTAACAGGTACTAAATACGCAGTGGTAATTGGGATCTGCGATTATCCCGGTGAAGATTATGATATTTGCTGGTCTGATGGAGATTCAATGAATATGTACAATGCCCTCGTTAATCTCTACGGATACACTTCGGACAATATTTATTTATTAAGGGATACAACTCCCGATCACTCTGAAATCACTGATGGTCCTGCTACATTTAAGAACATTGAAGATGCTGTGTTGAATAGAATAAAGCCCAATGTAAAACCAGGAGATGAAGTAGTATTCTTTTTTAGCGGACACGGGGGTCGGGTTGACGATACCTCGGGCGATGAGACGGACGGAAAAGACGAAGTGCTTCTTGTTCACGATGGTAAGGATATAGTTGGTATTCTTGATGATACGCTTCGACTGTGGTTCAGCGATTTTGAGACCACGAGGATTGCTTTTATTTTTGATACTTGTCTTGCTGGGGGACAGAATGATGTATCTGCTACCGGGCGAGTTATTTCTATGGCAACCGGCGAAAACCAGTCAGCTTATGTGTACTCAACGGGAGATTCGACTACCGGAGAATTGGGCGAGGGGGTGTTCAGCCATTATTTTGTTAATGAAGGAATATTTCAAGGTAAGGCGAATATCCACGATTACACTAAAGTAGAAGGAGATGAACCAACAACAGTAGAAGAAGCTTTTGATTACGCTAAAACAAATATCCCACCCTACCTGAAGGTTAGACAGAAACCCGTAATAAGTGATAGTTTTCCTGACGATTTACTTTTGTAGTCCTGGTTGTAAAGAATTACAATTTGACAAGACGATTCGATGAAATAGAATAAAATTAGGAGATTAAAGGTCGAGAAATTTAGAATTTAATTAAAAATAAAAAATGAAGAAATTAGGTTTAGGAATTTTAATTGGGATAATTGCTTTAGTTTTGGCTGGAATAGCCGTAGCCCAAGGTTCAGATCATTCCCAAAGATTTTCAAGATTGATTGCCCCCAGCACCTCCTTTTTAGACAAAATTCATTATCGCCTTAAGGGCTGCAAAATTATTCACGAGTTAAATGATGCCACCGCCTTGAATTGTCCGGCCGGAATTCAAATTAAAGATGCCTTTGAAGATGAGGTTTATCAGATTATGGATTTGGAAGCCGATGCTCAAATCAATGCCGATGATGTTTGGGCTTTAGGGTATAAAGGAAGCGGCGTAATTGTAGCGGTTTTGGACACCGGCGTTGACACTGATCATCCTGAACTTGTTAGTAGTATTGCCGGCGGAAAAGGTTTTGGTTATGCCACTTATGAAGATGACCATGGTCACGGAACCCATGTTTCAGGAATAATCACAGCCGATGGTGTTGGCGGAAATCCCCAAGGTTTTGCAAAAGGAGTAGCACCTGATGCCAAGATTTGGATGGCAAAAGTTTGTGATGCCTCGGGTTCCTGCTATGTGAGTGATATTGCCGCAGCCATTGAATATGTTGTGAAAAATAACATCGCCAAGATAATGAGCATTAGTTTGGGTGGTGGAGGAACTTCAAGGGCAAACTGCGATACAGATTATCTTGCACAAAAAGTTAACTGGGCCGTAGACAATGGAGTAACGGTAGCAGTAGCTGCTGGAAACACTTCTGGCAGAGTATCAAGTCCAGGTTGTGCTAGTAAAGCTATAGCGGTTGGGGCAGTTGACAAAACCGATATCAGAGCATCTTGGTCTGGTACTGGATTGGCTTTAGACATAATGGCACCCGGAGTAAATATTTATTCCTCTATCATTGGTGGTTATGCTTCTTGGTCAGGAACCTCTATGTCAACTCCCCATATTTCAGCAGCTGTAGCTTTATTGAGACAAGCGAATTTTGCTTTAACCGATAGTCAAATTAAAGATGCTTTATATAACACTGCCAAGGATTTGGGCTTAGCTGGTTGGGACAAATACTATGGTTGGGGAAGGGTAGATGCCTTAGCCGCGGTTAATTATATCAAACCGCCAGAGCCGGAGTGTACAGTAGATTCTGATTGCGATGATGGATTATATTGTAATGGAACGGAAACCTGTGTTAACGGTGTTTGTAAATCTGGAATCCCTGTTGGTTGCTCTCCCTTCAGTGATCAGTGTAATAATGGAGTTTGCCAAGAGGTTGTCGGTGGATATGAATGTATAGCTCAACCAAAACCAGACGGAACATCTTGTGATGATGGGTTGTATTGTAATATTGGAGAAACCTGTCAGGCTGGTGTATGTACTGGTGGTTCAGATCGAAGTTGTGATGATGGAGAGTTTTGTACAACTGATTCTTGCGATGAAAATTCAAAGAGTTGCCTAAATACTTGGCCGGCATGTAATCTAGCAGAAAAAGATGGATGCTGCGGACCGGAATGCAGTTCACCAAATGATGTAGATTGTCCCTCAGCCGTATTGTGTTGGAGCGGTAGCAATCAATATCTCTACCGAAATAATGGTCAGGCTAGCAAGTTCTGTAAATGTGCCTCTGGTATTTACGGCTACAAAAACTACAATTACACTTGGTCAAGAAAGACAGTTTACTTCTATTTGGATAGTGGAGACAACGAAAACTGGGATGTTACCTCAAGATCTTCCTATCTGCTGGTTTATCAAGTGACTTGTACCAACGGTAATGTATATCCGACAAATCAGGATTATTGGTACCCTAAGTAAAGAAATTAGTTTTAATAAAAATACTCTGTGGAACAAAATCTCTTGATTTTGATTTTCCCCCGCTCTTTTGAAAATGGGCGGGGTTTTGTTATAATAAAAAATCATGAAAAATTGGTTGAAAATTTTAATCTTAATAGGAATTTTAGGCTTGATATTAATAGTGATTTTTACTAAAAACAAGAATGAAAAAACAAAAATTCCAAAAGCCGAGACTCAACCCCTCAAAGAAGAGGAAGAAAAAATAGCCGAGAATCTACTAAAAACCAACTGGCAGTGGTTAAATGAACAAAAGAAATTATATAATTTATCGCCAGCGGAAATTAACTCAATTTTAGAAGAACTCTGGGAACGATTTCCTAATAAATCTGAGAGGTTAAAAGCCCTCTCTATTTTAAGATTGGGCACGCCCTATCAATTAGGTTCCTTGGGCGAGGAATCGGGCAGGGACAAAGACCCTATTTTTAGATTAGATGTGACAGATTGCACCACTTTTGTCCTGACTAATGTGGCTTTACTTCATTCCCAATCATTAAAAGAAGCCAAAGAGATGATGAAGTTTGTAAATTACCGGCCGCCCAATTTTGAAATCACTTTTGAGGATCGGCTCCATTTTACAACCGATAGGAATACGGTTTCTCCCTATTTTGGGGTTATTGCCGAAGACCCTTTTTTTGGCTGTAAATTGAAAAAAGTCAGAGTTACTCTAAATAAAATAAAGCCCGACGGTAAGCGTTTGATTGATATCGATTGGGAAAAAGAAATGGAAATCCAATATATTCCCAACCAATGTCTTAGCGAAGAATTCTTTTCACATTTACCTCAAGTTTTAGGTATTGCTTTTTTAAAGGAAGGGGATGATAAAATTGGCTTAGATGTTAGACATGAAGGGATTTTGATTGATAGAAAGTTTCTTTTCCACGCCTCTCCAGTTCAAAATAAAGTAGTAGCCGAAAATTTCTTCGAATATTATTTTAAAAATGGCCAATTTCCAAAATTTGATGGGATAATTTTATTCGAAATAAAATAACTTCCCCTCTTTTAAAAATTTCAGGTCTCGTTTATTATTAAATATATATTATGAAAAACCCCCTGGCAATTACCAAAGAAATGAAAATCAGTGGAATTGTCGAGAAATATCCCCAGACCCTTTCTTTGCTTTTGGAAAAAGGTTTTCATTGCTTTGGTTGCCCTTTGGCTCCGGATGAAACCTTAGAAGAGGCAGCCAAAGTTCATGGCTTTGATTTAGAAAAACTCCTTGAAGAATTAAATAAAGCGACGCAAAAATGAAAAAGATTTTTTTATTTTTCTTTTCTCTTTTGATTGGGATTTTTCTTTTTAGTTGGGTTTTAAAATCGGTCGGCTGGCCAGAAATAAAAAAGGCCTTTTTAATTTTTACTCTCTGGCAGGGAATTTTAATTTTAATTTTGACTTTTGGGAAAATACTAACGGCAACCTGGAAATGGAAAGAAATTTTAAAATCTGAAGGAATTGACCTTCCTTTTTTAAATCTTTTGAATATTTATCTGTCAGGGTTTTCCATTATGTATTTTTTACCCGCCGCCTTTTTAGGTGGAGAAATTTTCCAGAGTTATGTTTTAAAAAGTAAACATTCAATCCCTTGGTCAAAAGGAATGGCTTCTTCAATTTCAGATCAAATCTTAGATTGGACTACAAATTTAGTAGTCATTTTTTTTGGAATGATTTTCTTTATTTTGAAAATTGCTTTTTTGCCAAAGAAAATCGCCCTAATTTCTTTTGTTCTTTTCCCTCTCGCTTTATTTGGAATCTTCTATTTTTATTTCAAAGCCTTTAAAAAAGAAAGTATAATAGAATTTCTTTTTAGGCGTTTTAGCCGTAATTTTAAAAATAGCGAAGCTTTTGAAACCGAAAAAGAAGTTTTCAATTTTTTTAATTTCAAGAAGATTTCATTTTGGAAAGGAGTTTCTTTGGCTTTTTTCGAGGAGGTTTTCTTGCTTTTGAGGATTTGGTTTTTAGTTAATTTTTTTGGGCAAAATATCAATTTTTTATCAACCTTATCTATCCTCGCTTTTTCTTATTTAGCGCTGATGATTCCAATTCCGGCCGTTTTGGGAATTCATGAAGGAGTTCAGGCCTTTGCCTTTGATGCTTTAAAATTGGGCGTAGGTTTGGGAACGGCCTTTGCCTTAGTTATTAGGGGAGCCGATTTAATCTTGGCTTTAATTGGAATATTTATTTCTTTTAAATTGGGTTCGGGATTATTAAGAGAGGAATTACTCAAAAAATGATTGAAAATTTTAAAAGACCAAAAGTGGCAGCCATCGTCCCGGCCTATAACGAAGAAAAGACAATTGGCAATGTTTTAAAAACGCTCAAATTGGCTAAGGAACTTGATGAAATTATTGTTGTCAGCGATGGTTCGACTGATCAGACAGCCCAAATCAGTAAATCTTTCGGAGTAAAAGTTTTAGAAGGGCCAGAAAGAGAAGGAAAGGGAAGGGCGATGAGAAAAGGAGTGAAAAATACTGATGCTGGTATCATTATTTTTTTTGATGCCGATTTAATTGGTTTGAGTCCCGAACATGTTTCTCAATTAGTTCAGCCAATTTTAAAAGGTGAGGCAGAAATGGTGGTTGGAATTCGTGACCGAATCGGAGAAACGCCCCTATTTTTACTCAAAATTGATCCCCTTTTGGCTTTTGGTGGAGAAAGGGCGATGAGAAGGGAAATTTTTGAGAATTTGCCAGAAAGATTTAGCCGAGGTTTTGAAATTGAAACTGCTTTAAATTTTTATTGCCAGATTAATAAACTTTTGGTAAAATATGTAAAACTCAAAGGTTTAAAAATGATTGTTAAAGAAAAAAAGTATGGATTTTTAAAAGGATTTCGGGAAAGATTAAAAATGGAGTTCAAAATTTTAAAAGTGAGAATACTTTTATTGTTTCATAAAAAAGAGTTTCAAAAATAATGGCCCAACTTTTTTTATTAGATAAAGCAAAATTCGGTCTGAGAAGAATATCCAATTTGATTGACCACCGACTTTTGGTTGTTTCTTTTGAGGTAACTTTATCCTGTAATTGCAATTGTCGGCATTGTGATTTGGGAGGATTTAAAAAAGAAGAAAGGCGGATCGGACCCGAAGATTATGCCAGGATAGTCAGAGAATTAAAGCCATTAGTCGTTCAACTTTCTGGAGGCGAAGCCCTTTTAAGACCCGATATTTTAGAGATTGTTAAAGCAACAAAACAATTTGGCAGATTGCCTTACACAATTTTAGTTACCAACGGTGTTTTATTAAATGAAAATATCTATTTAAAACTGGAAGAAGCCGGTCTCAATCAACTTTCCATTTCCCTCGATTTTCCTGACCAAAGACACGATGATTTTCGCAGGCACCCCGGGCTTTTCAAACACTTAGAAGAAACCCTTCCCAAATTAGCAAAATATGGTTTCAGGGATATTATTTTAAATACGGCCATTACCCGAGCTAATTTTCGAGAAGTTATTCCTTTGGCCAAAAAAGCAAGGGAATGGGGAGTGAAAATTTCTTATAGCGCTTATACTCCTCTGAGAACTGGAAATAGAGAATTTACTTTTGAAAATGAAGAAGATTTGAAGGCCCTAGATGAAATTTTTAAAGAACTCATTGAATTTAAAAAGAAAACCGATTGTATAGTGAATTCCAAAACCGTTTTATTAAAAACATTAAAATTTCTTAAGCAAGGATTTATGTCCAATTGCCAGGCCGGTTTAAAATTTGTGGTAGTAATGCCAGACGGAAACCTTGTTCCTTGCTCAATGAGAAGAGAAAAATTTTCTAACCTAAAAGATTTGAGAGAAAAATTTTCCAGAAAGAATTTTTGCGATGGTTGCTGCGGTTGCTATGTCAGTATTCGATGTTATAGCGAAAGATCATTTTGGAAAGAGTTAAGAGAGGTTCCCGAATATCTTAAAATGGTTCCCGGCAGTTTAGCCGAAAAAAGATATTGAAATGTTAAACCCAGTAGTGAGATTTCTCTACCCCGTAGAGAGAATTCTTTTCTACGGGGTCTACTACTGGGTAAATTTAAAATCGGTTTTGGAATCTTGCTTGAACTTTTTT
>Ga0210057_1001407_pt1 | contig 36819 bp, 42 predicted proteins | sample CryGeyCG2114_010_2_FD_183968 | JGI IMG/M metagenome (GOLD analysis project Ga0210057, IMG submission 183968) | Groundwater microbial communities from aquifer - Crystal Geyser CG10_big_fil_rev_8/21/14_0.10 (SPAdes) (version 2) | ecosystem: Environmental > Aquatic > Deep subsurface > Groundwater ... | reverse complement strand
GCTTTTGTTGGTATTCTAAAGCACAGATTGCCTAAGAAAAAAGGCAAATTTGATTGAAGGGAGTTATAAGATAAGAAGAAAGCAGAAAATAGCAATTTAGAGCCGAAATTCTTAAATAGATTGAACCCTAAAATCTAGTTGACGGTGTCATCAACTTTCGGAACTACTGTTTTAACCAAAAACTTTAAAAACATTGAATTTGTAGGTTTTATGTAGGAGAGAAAGGTAAGTGGACATAGCGATTAGCTATTTTTAATTTGTAAAATGGAAATGCAACAAGATATGCAACATCAAGTAATGGGTTATGACAGATCTGCAACTATGTTTTCTCCTGATGGGCATTTGCTCCAGGTTGAATACGCAGAGAAGACGGTCAGACTTGGAAGTGCAAGCATTGGGCTTGCATGTTCAAATGGAGTGGTTATAATCACTGATAAAAGAGTTTCAGACATATTATTGATTCAAAATTCTATAAATAAAATTTATGAAGTTGATGACCATATAATCTCAACTGCGGCTGGAATTTTGAGTGATGCAAGAGTTTTGATAGAAAGGGCCCAGTTGATATCTCAACAGCATAGGGTTACATATGACTCTCCAATAGAAGTTGAGAGTGTCATGAAAGAAATTGCAAATACTATGCAGTCATTTACCCAATATCCTGGAACAAGACCATTTGGTGTTTCTGTAATGATTGCAGGAGTAAATTCTGGAAATCATTTATTTGTTTCTGATGTTACTGGAAATTATTTTGCATATAAAGCAATTGCAATAGGAGAAAATGATGAAAAGATAAAAGAAGCATTAAGAAAGAACTACAAAGATGGTCTGGGCATAGAAGACGGAATAAAACTTGGTTTGAAAATTTTCAAAGAGGTTCTTGGAAAGAACTTTGATGTTCTAAGATTTGATGCAGCTTATATTACTTTAAAGGACAAGAAATTAGAAAGATTAGAAGGAGATGCTTTGAAAAAGTATATTAAATGAACACAACAGCAAGATTAAGAATTAAAGGAAAGGATTTTGAAATTTTAGTAGATTTAGACAAAGCCTTAGCTTTCAAAAGGGGGCAGGGAAGTTTAGCAGGAGTTGTTCTTACACAATGTGTTTTTTATGATTTAAAAAAAGGGCTTAAAGTTTCTGAAAAAGATTTGAATGAGTTTTTTGGGACAACCGAGCTGGAAAAAGCAGCTGAAAAGATAATAAAACAGGGTGAACTTGAAATCCCCTCAGAGATGAGAAATAAAGAGAGAGAAGAAAAAATCAAGCAAGTTGTGGACTTCTTATCCAGAAATGCTCTTGACCCTAAAACTGGAAATCCTCATACTGTAACCAGAATAAAAATAGCAATAGATGAGTCTGGAGTTAATATTGAGAACAGACCTATTGAACAACAAATGAGCAGAATTCTTGAAAAATTAAAACTAGTGTTGCCGATAAGGATTGTTTCAAAGAAACTAAGGGTCAAAATCAGTGCAGTTCATACTGGAAAGGCTTATGGATTGCTTAAAGAATATGCTGAAAAAGAAGAATGGCTTGGAGACGGCTCTTTTGAGTGTGTGATTAATGTTCCAGTTGGACTAGAGATGGATTTTTATGATAAACTAAATTCAGTTACTCACGGACAGAGTATTGTTGAGGAAATAAAGTGAAATGGGTAAATGAAAAATTAGATAGATTTAAAAACATATTTTGGGAAGTTATCTTGTAAAATGGAAGTTTCAAAAAATAAATTTATTGATAGTGCTCAGAAATCTTCAAGTTCTGACACTAAAGAAGAAAAATTAAGAGAAATCGCAATTCCTGGAGAAAAAATAGTGAGTGGGGATGATTTTTTGCCAGGAGACTGGACAAGAAGAGAGGGCAAAGATATTGTTGCCTCAAGATATGGGATTGTTGAAAAACAAGGGAGATTAGTGAGAATAATACCGCTTTCAGGGGTTTATGTTCCAAGAAGAGGAAATATTGTTGTGGGGCAAGTTATAGATATTGTATTTAATGGATGGATCTTGGATATTAATGCTCCTTACAATGCTTTTTTGTCTGCAATGGAAGCTCCAAGGTTCATAAATAAGAACGAGCTTTCAGAATACTTTGGTTTTAGGGATTTAGTTGTTGCTAAAGTTGAGAATACAAGGGGGAGAGGAATTGATTTAAGTTTAAAATCTAAAAATCTTGGAAAACTCGAGGATGGAATGGCAATATTCATAAACTCAAATAAAGTTCCGAGAGTGATAGGGAAAGAGGGAAGCATGATAAACCTCATAAAAGAATATACTGAATGTGATATTATCGTCGGTCAGAATGGAGTTATATGGATTCATGGTAAAAATTTAGAAGAAGAGCTGCTTGCAAAAGAAGCAATAATTTTTATAACAGAAAAAGCTACAATTTTTGGACTGACAGAAGCTGTCAAAGAATTCTTAGAAAAAAGAAAGAAAAAAGAAACAAAAGCTGAAGAAAAGGAGGAAGAAAATTAGAATGGGATACACAAAAAGATATGATGGAAGAAAGTTTGATGAGTCTAGAGAAACAGATTCTAAAGCAGGGATTATCCCAAGAGCTTTAGGAAGTGGATTTTTCCAGTTTGGAAATACTAAAGCAATTGCTGCTGTTTATGGTCCTAAAACAATGCATCCTAAACATAAGGAAAATCCTGAAAAGGGAGTTTTAAGATGCACTTATGATATGATGAGCTTTTCGGTTACAGAAAGGAAAAAACCCGGGCCATCAAGAAGAAGTCAGGAAATTAGCAAGGTCAGTGAGTGGGCTTTACAACCGGTAATTGATATTTCTGAATTCCCAAATACTGTTGTTGATGTCCATATCATGATAACTCAAGCAGATGCTTCAACAAGATGTGCTGGAATTAATGCAGCATCTATAGCCCTTGCTCAGGCAGGAATACCTATGAAAGAGCTTGTTACAGCTGTTTCAATTGGAAAAATTGATGATAAGCTTGTTGTTGATGTTGATAAAGAAGAAGAGGATCATGAAGGGGGGGAGGGTGCTACTGATATTGCAATGGCATTTACAAAATCAGGAGACATAACTTTGCTTCAGCTTGATGGAAATATCCAGCCAAGTGAACTAAAGGAAGCAATAAAACTCGGTAGGAAGGCATGTGATGAAATTTATGAAAAGCAAAAGGAGGCATTGATTAAGACTGAATAAAATGGAAACATCAAATATAAACCATAAAAAGATTTTAGAAAACCTTGATAAAGAGTTAAGAATAGACGGAAGAAAGCTGCTTGATTATAGGGACATAGAAATAGAAACTGGAATTTCAAATAAAGCAGAGGGTTCTGCAAGAGTAAAAATAGGGGAAACAGAAGTAATGGTCGGAGTTAAGCTGGGAGTTGCTGAACCTTATACAGACCATGAAGATGAAGGAACTTTAATCACTTCTACTGAATTACTTCCGCTATCAAGCACTGATTTTGAAGCAGGACCTCCAACAATAGGATCAATTGAAATTGCAAGGCTTATTGACCGTGGAGTAAGAGAATCGGGTTTTATTGATTTTAAGAAGTTGTGCATAAAGAAGGGCGAAAAAGTGTGGGGGATATTTATTGATATCTATTCTATTAATGACGCAGGAAACCTAGTTGATGCTGGATGTATTGGAGCAGTTGCTGCTTTAATTAGTGCGGTCTTCCCTAAATATGATGAGAAAACAGAAAGAATCCAGTATGGTGAGTTCACAGATAAGAAACTTCCGCTATCAAAACAAATTCCTTTCACAATGACATTTCACAAGATTGGCAGGAGAATAATACTTGACCCTTCAACAGAGGAAGAGAAAGTAAGCGAGGCAAGGGTTACAATGGCTCTGTCTAACAAGGGAAGCAAGATAGTTATTAATGCACTTCAAAAAGGCGGAGGAGAATCAATAACTCAAAAAGAAATGTTTGAGATACTTGATATTGCTGAGAAGAAATATAAAGAAATGTCAGAGAAGATTGAAAAACTTATAGAGAAATCTATGAAGGCTAAGAAATAAAATGGAAAACAAAAAAGAATACACTAAATTTGAAATTGCAAGAATTCTTGGAGCTAGAGCTTTACAGTTGTCCATGGATGCTCCATTACTAGTAAAAATAGATGATGAAGAACTGGAAAAACTTGGATATGACCCTCTTAAAATAGCTGAGAAAGAGTTTAATGAAGGAATTCTTCCAATAACTGTCAAAAGGGTTCTTCCTGAAATGACAAAGAAGAAACTTAAGGCAGGAAGAAGAGAGGAGCGAAATGATGATGTTAAAAAAGAAGAAGTAGAGAAAACTGAAGAAAAAGAGATTAGAGAAGAGGGAGAGATTATGGAGCTTGTTCAGCCAGAAGATGAGGTTGAGCAGGAAGAATCTGGCGGGGAAGCTGAAGAATAGCACGAGAGAAGATATTTCTTATTTGTATTGGCTATTTCAATGGGTGCAACATTGGGTTTTAGGGCATTGTATATTTCTAATTATTGACAAATATCCTGTTAATTTATTTTGAGTAGACTAAGTAAAATCGACTGAACAAAAGAAAGAATAAAAAAACTTTAAATACATCTTTTTGTTTCTTATTTCATGCAGATAAAAAAGGTGAAATGTGGGAAAATTATGGATTCTCGGGGAATCCCTACTATTGAAATTTCTGTCATGACTCTTAATGGGACATTTACAGCTTCTTCTCCTTCTGGAACCTCTGTCGGAAAGTATGAGTCTGCGGCGTTTTCTCACAAGGGGATTGATGCAAGTATTTTTCTTTTGAATTCTTTACAAGATGAAATAAGGAAGATTTCCTTTGTTAAATTTGGAGATTTAGAAAAGCTTGAAAATATGATAAGAAGCTATGACGATACCACCAATTATCGTAAGCTTGGAGCAAATGTTCTTTACGCTCTTGAGGCTGCAATATTGAAGGCAACTGCTGGGGGGGAGAATATGGAGCTTTGGGAACTTTTGGCAGAAGGAAAAAAGCCAAAATTTCCGTTTCCTGTTGGAAATTGCATTGGGGGAAGTCTTCATTCAAAATTATTGTTTAAGCCTGATTTCCAGGAGTTTTTGTTTATTCCAAGAAGCGATGAATTTTTTGAAAATGTTTTTATTAATTCGCGGGCATACAAACTTGCAGAACAGAAGCTTCTTCTTATGGACAAAACATTTTCAAGGAAAGTAACTTATGAGTCTGCATGGGAAACTTCTCTTGAAAGTGAACAGATTTTAAAGATAATGAAAGAGGTTTCTAAAGAATTGGAGAAGCAGTTTGAAGCAAAAGTGGACCTTGGGATTGATATTGCTGCGTCTAGTTTTTCAAATAATGGAAAGTACAAGTATAAAGACAAAACTCTTGGTTCTGAAGGGCAGATTGAGTACATTAAAAAATTAATAAAAGAATACGGGATAGATTATGTTGAAGATGCATTTAGTGACGATGATTTTGCAAGTTTTACTAAACTAAAAGATTCTACCGGCTGTATGATTGTTGGAGATGATTTAACAGCTACACATTTTGACAGGGTTAAACAGGCAATTTCTACAAATGCTATTTCTGGTCTGATTGTAAAGCCAAATCAAAACGGCTCTTTATTACAGATGAAAAAAATAATTGATTTGGCAGAATCTTCTGGAATAAAAACAATAATTTCTCATCGGTCTGGCGAGACAATGGATACAACAATTGCTGACATGGCTGTTGGCTGGCATCTTGACTATATCAAGACAGGAATAAAAGGCAGGGAAAGAGAGGCCAAGTTAAAGAGAATTATTGAGATTGAGAAAGGTGTTTAGGGGGATAAATTGATTTCGTTAAACATAATGGATGTTGAATCGCTATCTCTAATTTTTGGAATTGCTGGAACATTTATTCTTCTATATTCTCCAATTAAATTGTATGTTAAAAATATTAAAAAGAATTTAGAGTATTCTGTAAAAAGCCAACTAATTGGCTTTATATTTTTATTCAATAGTTTCATGTATAGCCTATTATTAAAATCTGGGTTGATTGAGAGTAATTTAAGATTTTCGTTGGTCTGGATTGTTTATTTAGTTTTTATAGTTTCAGGAGTGTGGATTGCATTGAAGATAACTTCTCCTGTGATTATTAAATGGGGTAAAAGTAAATCTGGGGGGATTGACTTTGAGCTAAAAGGTCTAATGGATTTTTTTGTGTTTTATTTACCACTCCCTCTGGCAGTTATATGTTTGTTTAAATCAGACCTAGTGCCAATGATTAATATCTTTATTTTTTGCGAGGTTATGGGGCATATTCATGAGGGTAAAAATTAAGTTATTAATTATCTTTTATAAGTTCTATATGCTGCTTAAAATCCCTGCCAAGATTTGATAAACTTTCTCCAATGTTTTTTGTTCTTTCTTCCAAACATCCAAGAGTTTTTCCCTGATTTATTAGAAAACCGGCTATTGCAAACATTCCTGCCAAAATAATTCCAATTCCTGCAATTATGATATTCTCTGTTTCCCAAGTCCCACCAAGAATAGCCCTTAAAACCTGATAAATAATAAAGACTGATAGAATTATATAGATTATTTTTAGTATTTCTGAAAGTAGTTTTTTAAATCCATCCTAATTGTTTAGCTAACCACAAGAAGAATAGTATAGCTAAAATTAAAGAACCCCATCTTAAAAATTCTAAAAACCAGTCAGCATTCTTCTTCGCCATTTTTCCCCTTTTTATAGTATAGATTTTGCAGTTTAAAAATCCTTTCCTAAAGCTTTAAAAACCCCTTTCTTATAGAGAAATTATAAAACATTTACTAGGTGCAAAATCCTATATGGGAGAGTAGCTTTTACTCCTGGAGACTTTTTAATTAAAATGGCAACACGAATAAAACAAACAAGGCTGTATATGCACTGGGTAGTTGGGAAAAGAAACGAATTACTGGAGGCGTTTGGTTATTGTAATGATAGTGAATTTTGGTAGCCATGAGGGAGCGAAGGAAAGGCTTAAGAAGTAGAGGGTTTAATGTTATGGTAGAGCCAGTCTCAAGAGAATATTTGGAGATGCTTAGATTAGGTGAGTTAGGAAAAAGGCTGGAGGAGTTTAATAGAACTCAACCAAGTTTGGATGATATGGGAGAATAAAAATGCCGAGAAAGAAGAAAGAAGAAAATATTGAACAAGAAAAAGAATCTGCAGAAGTAGCTGTGGAAGTTAAAGAAGAAAGGGTAGAGGTTATAGGGGAAAAACCTAAGAGAAGCAGGAAGAAAAAAGATGAAAAAACTGAAGAAAAGAAGGAAGAGAAAAAAGAAGATAAGGCAGAAAAAGAAATTAAAGAAAAAACAGAAGGGCTGGCATTAGTAACTCTTGATGATTATGTTAAATCTGGAATTCATTTGGGAACAAGGGTTGTAAGCCCGCATATGAGAAAATATATGTACAGAAGAAGGGCTGATGGACTTGCAGTTCTTAATACAAAACTTATCGACGAGAAATTAAAAGATGCTGCAAAATTCCTTGCACAATTTCCTCCTGAGGAAATTGTTGTTGCGTGCAAGAGGCAGGCAGGATGGGAAGCTGCAAAATTATTTTCAGAAGTAACTGGCATAAAGGTTTTTACAAAAAAATATCCTGCAGGAGTTTTAACAAATACAAACCTTCCAACTTTCTTTGAAGCAACATGCATGGTGATATGTGACCCCTGGGTTGACAAAAATGCCTTAAAAGATTCTAATAGAGTAAAGATGAAAGTAATGGGATTATGCGACACAAATAATTTAACAACAGGTATAGAAGTTATTGTTCCCTGCAATAATAAAAGCAATAAATCTTTAGGATTAGTTTTCTGGATTCTTGCAAGAGAATATCTTAAAGCAAGAGGAATTGACAAAAAACTTCCAAGCATTGAAGAGTTTGCAGGACAGGAAGTTGTTGAAGAAACAACAAAGAAACCTGACATCAGCGACGATGTCAGAAAGATTGAGGAAAGAATGAGGTTTAGGGATGACGACGAGGAGAGGTAATAAGGTTATTTTCTCTTAATTTGTTTGTATTCTGCTAAATCTTTAAGAAACTTTCTTATAGCTTCTTTAGCTATCTCTCCTCTAGAAGTATAACCCAATCCACTTTCCTTCACAACTTTATCTATCTCTTTTATAAGCTCTTCTGGAAGTGCAACATTAGTATATTTGCTAACCATTGTTAATATATCTATAATAAGTAACATCTAAATTCATTTTTGGTAACCTGTTGTAAATGTATTGTAAACTGATTAGAAAAGTTTATAAATGTGGGGATTTATTCCCAAATTTCTCCCAACAACTATGGATTGGTAAAATAATATTTTTAGCGCTCTATGCAGGAGTCTTAGTAATACTGTCTGCTTTAGTTCTTTTTCCATTATTTAAAGTTTTTAAACTAAAAACTTAATCTAAATTCTCGTCGCCAAAAGAATTTTTATAAATCCTTGCTAAGCGAAAGCTTTATAAAGCTGTGAAATCAAGTTTAGTTTATTAAAATGGTAGATGAGTGCCTTAATGCAAGAGATAATATTAAGGTATGAGGTATGTAAAGGCAGTCATCTAGTTTTACTTTCTTTGGAGGAATAAATTAGATATATTAGTATAGTTATTTTAGATACTATTTGCGGCTAGTTAGTCAGGATATCTGTTAAATGCAGAACAATTGCAAATCCAGTTTATCCTGCTGGCGGCTGCGGCTATTTGGTTCGTGCTTAGGTATGCAAGTCTATCGAAAGATGGCGAACTGCTCAGTAACACGTAGCTAACCTACCCTTAAGTCAGAAATACCCTCGGGAAACTGAGGATAATGTCTGATAGGGCATGATTACTGGAATGTATTATGCTTGAAACTCGTGCTTAAGGATGGGGCTGCGGCTGATTAGGTAGTTGTTGGGGTAATGGCTCAACAAGCCGATAATCAGTAAGGGCTCTTAGCGGAGATGCCCTGAGAAGGACTCTTAGACACTAGTCCTAGCCCTACGGGGTGCAGCAACTAAGGATTTTTTGCAATGCGCGCAAGCGTGACAAAGCGAGCCAAAGTGTTTTCTCATATTGAGAAAACTTTTGTTTGCTCTAAAAAGGCAGACGAATAAGGACTGGGCAAGACCGGTGCCAGCCGCCGCGGTAATCCCGGCGGTCCAAGTCGCAGCCACAAGTATTGGGTCTAAAACATCCGTAGCTTGCTGGATAAGTTTCTTGTGAAATCCTAACTCTTAAAGTTAGGGCGTGCAGGAAATACTATTCAGCTTGAGACCGGAAGATGTAAGGAGTATTGTTGGGGAAGTGGTAAAATACGTTAATCTCAACAAGACTAACAACGGCGAAGGCACCTTACAAGGACGGATCTGACAGTGAGGGATGAAGGCTAGGGGCGCAAAATGGATTAGATACCCATGTAGTCCTAGCAGTAAACACTGCACACTAAACATTGGCTTCTCCTCGAGAGAAGTCAGTGCTGTAGGGAAGCCGAAGAGTGTGCTACCTGGGAAGTATAGTCGCAAGGCCGAAACTTAAAGGAATAGGCGGGGGAGTACTACAACAGGTGACGCGTGCGGTTCAATTAGATTCTACACCGTGAACCTCACCAGGACCGACAGCAGAATGAAGGTCAGTCTAAAGGGCTTACCTGACAGGCTAAGAGGAGTTGCATGGCCGACGTCAGCCTGTGTCGTGAGATGACCTGTTAAATCAGGTAACAGGCGAGACCCACGTGCATAGTTGCTACGTAAAGAGCACTCTATGCAGACCGCTCCTGCAAAGGAGAGGAAGGTGTGGGCTACGTTAGGTGAGTACGGCCCGAATGCCCTGGGCTACACGCGCGCGGCAATGCTGTATACAGTGAGATGCAACTCTGAAAAGAGAAGCTAATCCCATAAAGTACAGCTTAGTTCAAATTGTAGGTTGAAACTTACCTACATGACGCTGGAATCTGTAGTAATCGTTCATCATCAGTGAACGGTGAATATGTCCCTGCTCCTTGCACTCACCGCCCGTCAAACCAACCGAGTTATGCTTAGATGAAGCTGAAGAAGAATCTTTGTATGACAAGGTAGGTTAAGTCGTCACAAGGTATCCGTAGGGGAACCTGCGGATGGATCACCTCCTATAATTTTATATTACTTTTAAAAGTTTTATAATCATTAAACTGGTGACTGCCTTTATACATACCAACAGAAAATATTAAAAAGCTTAGAAAACAAGATTTATCATTGGGCCCGTAGTCTAATGGTAGAATGTTTCCTTTGCAAGGAAGGGATCCGAGTTCGATTCTCGGCGGGTCCACTCTTATTTTCTTTTTAATATTTTCTAAAAACATTTTAATTAATTAAAAATTCACAAATCATATTCAAATTTCCCAAAATCCATTGGATTTTGAAGTTTGAGAAAAAAAATGCAGCTGGTTAAGAAATTTTCCAGCGAAGCGAGACTTCATAGTCGATGACGATAACAGATGTAACTTAGCGCTCAGCTTAATATTTATTAAAGCTGTTAGACGGATAGCTTGGCTTGGGTTGCGAAGAAGGACGTGGCAAGCTGCGAAAAGTCTTGGCGAGTCGCATGCAGACTTTGAACCAAGAATTTCCTAATTCGATCCAACGATTTCATCAGAGAATTCCGAGAGGAAGGCGTACGCTGGGAACTGAAACATCTTAGTACCAGCAGGAAAAGAAAATAATAATGATGCTCTTAGTAGCAGCGAGCGAAAAGGGCAGAGGGCAAAGTGAATCTATTTCCGAAAGGAAAATAGAGATGTGCTAGACATAAATTCCTAAACAAAAAGTCGAAGTGAGCTGGAAAGCTCTGTCACAGAGGGTGATAACCCCGTAGACAAATTTGTATGGAATTGTCGACAGAGTAGTGCTTCTTGGATTAGAAGCATGAATATGGCAGGATTAACTGCTAACCCTAAATATGAACCCAAGTCCGATAGAGAACTAGTACCGCGAGGGAAAGCTGAAAAGTACTCTTAACAGAGGGTTAAAAGACTTGAAATCTAACAGTTACAGAAAGTTACGGCGGTCTTCACATTGTGAGGAGTTGTAACGTGCGTTTTGAAAAACGAGCCAGGGAGTTAACTTAATTGGCAAGGTTAATATACTATGTATAGTAGCCAAAGCGAAAGCGAGCTTGAAAAAGCGAGAGTCAATTGGGTTAGACCCGAAGCCGGATGATCTATTCCTGGGCAAGGAGAAGTTTTCCGAAAGGAGAATAGATGCCTGAACCAATACTGTGTACATGCGTTTGGATGACCTGGGATTAGGGGTGAAAAGCCACTCGAATTCGGCCATGGCTGGTTCCTATTGAAATATACCTTCGTATAGTCTTACTTGTTTTTGTATGCAAGGTAAAGTACGGATAAAGTTTGCAGAGACATTTGTCTACGGAACTTTTTCCAACTCAGAATTTGCATACTGATAAAGTAGGAAACAGGGGCAGTGCGTAAGGTACTGTTCCGAAACCCGAACAAGGGTGCGTATAGTTAAGGTCCCAAAATTCTTGCTAAGTGCAATTAAATCTGGTCAGAAATCTGAGACAGTAGGGATGTAGGCCCAGAAGCAGCCACCATTCAAAGAAAGCGTAACAGCTCACCTATCGAGATTTTCGGCGGAAAAAATGGACGGGGCTAAGCAAGGTACCGATACTATACAGTTATCCAGTTGGATAATCTGGTAAATAGGCGTTCTTATTGCGCAGAAGCTCTATCTAAAGATGGAGTGGAGTGATAAGAAGTGAGAATCCTGGTGGAAGTAAGATCAGACCTCTCTGAGAATCGGGAGGCGTCGAAAGAGCAAGGGTTCCGTAGCAATATCAATTAACTACGGGTTAGTCAGCACCTAAGTTGTACCTTAACTGAGTACGACGATGGACATCAGGTTAATATTCCTGAACTTTTTTATTCATTGATGCATAGAACCACTTTGGGATAAGTAAGTTCGCGAAAGTGGACTTTACATATAAATTTGCGGATTGTAATAAAAGGAAGCAAATGAAAGTGTGAATGAGAATTACTGATTCCGAGAGTCCTTGAAAAGTCTATGTTTGAGAAGAAAAAAAGCTGTACCAAGATTTGGCACTGATGCTCTAGCTGAGTAGGCTAAGACGTGAAAGTTCAAACTAGTTAAGGGAATTCGGCAAATTAGCCCTGTTACTTCGGTATAAGGGGTGTCTATGGTCATTCAGAAATTTGTGTGATTGTAGATTGCAATAACAAAGATGACCCGACTGTTTACCAAAAACGTAGCCAATTGCAAAGCCGAAAGGCTGTGTACAATTGGTGAACTCTGCCCAGTGGTAATGTCTCAAACCTCTTTCCAAGGAGGCTAAGGCTTATCAAACGGCGGGCCTAATTTCTGAGGCTCTTAAGGTTGGGTAAATAAATTTACGTTGCCTTACATTTTCTCGACGAGAAAATGCTCCAAGCTTCATAAAAAGGTAAACAAAAATAAAGACTCGGGAGAAAATCGAGCTATATGCTGGAATATCCGAGAATCTTGAAATACTCGTTAAGAAATCAACAGTGAAAATTTTCAAGTGCGGACAATCAGCAGGAAAGACTAGAATTAGTTCTAGAATCCTCAGAGACTTTATGCTCGACACATTAATTTGTGAAGATAAAGTCCGAACTTTATGGCGACATAAAGACCAAAAATCTTTTTAAGATTTTGGGGTGCAAGAAAAAGTAAAGCTTTTTTGGCACAGAAAATGTAAAACATTTTCTTGTGCTCAGAAATTTTCAATTTCTGACATTAACAAAAATATTGAGCGTAATACCTTGTCGTCTGAATGGCGACTTGCATGAATGAGTCAACGTGGTCGTCACTGTCCCTAACTAGAAACTTCTGAACTCATCTGCCCGGTGAACAGACCGGGGACATCTAAGGGGAAGCTAAGACCTTGTAGATCTTTACTGCAGCTTGTTGTTGTAGCTTTATGGAAAATACATAGAATAAGTAGGAGCGTCGAAGTTAGGTTTCGGCCGAAATGAGCAACAGTGTAATACTACTTATTTTTTGTGAAGTTACTAACTCTTATAGAGGACATCGACAGGTGGGCAGTTTGGCTGGGGCGGCACCCTGCAGAAAAGATATCTGTAGGGCCCAAAGTTGAGCTCATCCAGGTCGGAAATCTGGAGAAGAGCGCAAGCGCAAAAGCTCAACTGACTGTATTCCTAACAAGACGGAATGCAGAGGTGAAAGCCGGGGCTAGCGAACACACAATGGCTTTTAATGGGTCATGTGTATGACAGAAAAGATACCTCAAGGATAACAGGCTCGTCGCGCCCGATAGTTCACATTGACGGCGCGGTTTGGTACATCGCTGTCGGCTCTTCCTATCCTGGTTGTGCAGAAGCAACCAAGGGTGTCGGAGTTCACGCATTAAAAGGAATCGTTAGCTGGGTTAAATACGTCGCGAGACAGTATGTATGATATCTCTTAGATGCGTTGTTGAGTGAGTGGAACGAATCTTTAGTACGAGAGGAACGGGATTCGGGGGCCTCTAGTCTAGCAGTTCTCATGTGGGAGGCTGCGCAGCCACGCCCTGTATGGATAAGAGCTGAATGCATCTAAGCTCGAAGCCATCCGCAAGACGACTCAACTAAGGCCGTTGCAAAAGACAACGTTGATAGAGTTGGTGTGTAAGATTCAAGACCTCGAGAATTTCAGCATGCAACTACTAAAAGCCTTATTTTTAAGATGAGCCTAAGTTACATCTGTTATCTTTTTTCTTTTTTAGGGGAATTTTATGATTGTAAAAGATAGTTGGGACTATATAACAGGTTAATTTAATTCTTTCAGTATGTTCACATCTAACTAAATTAAAAAAGAAAAAGCAAACTTTGTTTGTTTAGTATTCGTTGTCGCTTTCGGATTCTGTTTCTGTGTCTTCTTCCACTTCATCCATGTCTTCACTTTCTTCTGTTTCTATTTGTTCGTCTTCCATTTTAACTCTTTTTTTATATCTTGAGGGTTTAAAAAGCTTTCTGTCTGAATTTTTCCTCTGCTCTAGATTTTAAATTGGTATATTCCCCAGCCATGTTATAATCTCTCATAGACTCTGAGACTACTATCGCAACATCATAAACAAAAAGCTGTTCTGGACAAAGTTTAATTGCTTTATCAAAATGTTTCAGGGCTTCTTGAGATTTTCCGTAAACATGAAGCAGGCTACCCATTGTGAACTGTGGGAAATAATAACCTGGAAATTTTCTAATTGTTTCTTCTGCCAGTTTAAGTGATTTTTCCTCATGATTCTGGGAACACTGGTTCATAGTCATACAGTGATAAATATACGGGTGGTCTGCAGTTTTTATTGCCCGATTAAACCAGAGTTCTGCTTCTTCAAATTTTTCATGTCTGCAGCAATGGCCTGCATAAGTGCAGTATCTGATTGCGAGAGATTCTTTTTCTGTAAGATTTACAAACATTCTGCCAAGTTTCATGTCTGCTTCTGTAATATTTGGGTAGATTTTCCTAGATTCTTCATTGGTTAATACTTTCCCACCGGTTGTTTCAAGATTGTACACATTTTTCCCATCATCCCATCTCAAAAATTCATGAGCTGAAAGTTGTCCCCAAAGAATAACTTCATGAAGGGGAAGATTCAGCCTTTTGCCAACCTCTAATAGTGGAAAAGAACTTGTATCGCAATCAAGAGTTTTATTAACCAGTCCGTCTCCTAATAAATCTGTGTCTGCCATCTTAAATCTTTTTCTGACTTCTCCATAATAGATTCCGGCTAGTTTTTCTATGCTTTCTCTTGCGCAGTCTGGATTAAGCTTATAGATTCTTCCATTTCTTACCTCTCCCAGAGTTTCAAGAATATTTGCCTGCCTTACTCTATCAACTGTGTTGCTGACTAGTTCTTCAAGTTTTTCCTGATTTTTCTTGTATTCAACAAGCTTGCCCTGAATTCCATTAATAAACTCAAACTCAACTAAATCCATCACGAAACTAGATGGTCCTTCAAGTATCCTGATAATCTTTTGTTTTTCCTGTCTTGCTGACTGATTTATTAAAGACTCCTGAGCACAGCCTAAATTAAGAGAGATTGCTAAAATTCCAGTTAACAGCTTTTTGAACATAAAAACTAGAAATTTAGAGGGTATTAAAGCTTATTTGTTGAAACTACTTAAAAGCATATCTCAGAAATGCTCCAAACCCAGACAGATTTTCAAACTGAAGCCCCTCATTTGTCTCATTGGAGATAAGAATTACATCTGCTGAGGTTTCTGTTGCTGCTCTTTCTATTTTCTTAATTTCTTCTTTTGTTCCAGAATCTTTTTTTAATTTTTCTGAGATAAGAATTTTTTCAACTGCTCCTGCTTTTAATGCGGTTTTGACATTTTCTAAACCATATGCTATTTTTTCTGGATTTTTTCCCAGAGTGTTGAAAAACTTCTCAAGAATTTGTTTTTCTTTTATGATTCCCTGCTCTTTCAGCTCTTCCTGAGCTGATTCTACCAGCAACTTTAATCCATGTTCGTCGCTGTAACCAATGTCTTTTACAGCTATAACCTTGTTTTTTAGAGCTGTTACTAACTGCCCTTCTGCAAGAAAATCCTCTTTGGTTGGTCCTGGCCCCCCAACTAATATTCCTTTTAATTTTGGGATATTGAAAAATGCATCTTTAACATCATCAGCAACTCTTCTGAAAAATTCTTTTGCAATTCCTTCTCTTAGTCTTTCAAATCTTTGGGCCGAGTTATGCACTAAGATACCATTTGCAAAGAAATTACCAATTTCAGTTTCTATATCAATTAATTCTATATCTTTATTTACTTTTGAAATTTTTTCTATAGGTAACTCTATTAAATCCTTGTTATCATGAGCAATCAATGAGTCCCCTGCAGATAACTTTTTGGCAATAATTTTTATAATTTTGCCCTTGTCTTCTTTAAAAAAAGTATGATTTGTGGACGATTTAATAACCCGGCAATCTTTAACAAATATTTCATAACAATTTCCTATTGTTTTTTTCCATTTATTCAAAACCTTTGTAAAAATAATTTTATTTGAATTGAAATCTAGTGCCCTAACTTCGTCGCCAACTTGAACTTCGGATAATTTTTTAGTTCCGTTTTTACTATCTATTGCAGTGGTTGGTGCTAAACATTGTCCTCCAGTCTTGTATTTTCCCGGAACACCTGAAGTCATATGCTTAACCATCTTGATGTTTTTCCCCTCCAATAGCCCAATTGTTGCTTCTTTTCTTTCAATAACTAATAATCCATAAATCTCGTCAACTTCAAGCATTTCTTTTAATGGCTCTGTTACAAAAACCTGGTCACATCGATATAATCTTATTTTTAATGGCTTTATTGGCTCTATTGCCCAGAGTTTTATATCTGTCTGCCCTTCATTCTGGCTGACATTCCCGCAGAATAATGCGACTCCATTTTCAGGTGTTTTTGTTGAACCCTTTAGTTCTCTTATGATTTTTTCTAAGGCTTCTACAACATTTTTTCTTGTTGAAGCTGATTTTATATTGTCTGCTGTTGATTTTTCAGCTTCTAATTGTTTTGAAATTGTGTTCATGTTAAACCCTGCTGGCACCAACACTGTAACAAGTTCAGTATGCCTGCCCCTGTAACTGCTGAGCTCTTCCACAATTTCCTGAAATTCTGATTGGTCCATTTTCGTGTTTATGCAGATTATTTTTGATTCTTTTACTAAAAGAATTAAGTTTTTAAATTAAACTAAATTAGAAAACATTAAAAACTGATGTTGCCTTCCTGATTTATGAATTCGGATGGGCTTAAAAGAGGATTGTATACATTTGTGATATTATTTATGGTGGCTGTTGCATCATTTTCTGTTTTTTCATTTCTTGCAATAAGAACCAAAATTAATGTGATAGACCTCACAATTCTTGCTATAAAAAACACTGCCTCTGATTCTATAATTGCGGTGTTGAATAATATCCAAAACAGCTTGGGGGGAGTTTATCAGATTGCATTATTAGAAGCTGTTATTTTAACTATTGCTCTTATTTTTACATGTCTTGCTCTTATCCATGTTCTTACTCTTTATTTTAATGCCAAAAAAAGCTCTTTAATAGACTCTCTGACACAGATATATAATCGGCGAGCTTTAAACAGAATACTGGATAATGAAATTAAAAGAGCAGAGAGATTTAAGCATCCCATAACAATAATCATGCTTGATATAGACCATTTCAAAATTTACAATGATAAGAACGGGCATGTTGCAGGGGATAGACTTCTACAAAAAGTTTCAAAAATAATGTTAAGCAAAATAAGAGATGTTGATACAATAACAAGATATGGGGGGGAGGAGTTCACAATTATACTGCCAGAAACCTCTCATAAAGAAGCTGTAAGAGTTGCAGAAAGAATAAGAAAGGCGGTTTCTGATGCAAAATTTAAGGGAGAGGAAAAACAGCCAAAAGGAGATGTTACTATAAGCCTTGGGTTGGTAACTTTCCATGGAGAATACAAACGCAAGAAACAAATGATTCATTTTGCAGATGAGCTTTTATATAAGGCAAAAGAAGAAGGAAGAAACCAGTTAAAAAAGGCAGAGTTTGGGAAAGAGATTAAACAAACTCGACCTTAAACTTTCCTTCTTTAATTTCTTTCGAGTTTGTTACGGTCTTTAAATCCTGCATGACTTGAGATAGTTCTTTTATTTTGTCTTTTTCTAAATAAAGAATGATTTCTGCTTTCATTGATTTTTTTGCTTCTGATTTTGTCTGCCTTACCTTGCTAATTATCTCTAAAAAAAGATTCAAAACTTCTTCGTCTGTTTTTTGGGATTTTATTTTTATTTCCTCTGGCCAGCTTGCGACATGTATGCTTTTATCTTTTTCATATTTTTTAAAGTGTTGTTGATAAACTTCTTCTGTTATGAAAACTGTTATTGGTGCCATAAGCTTAATAATTGCGAGGAGGGTTTGGTACAGGGTATAATTTGCAGAAGTTTTTTCTTTTTCATTACCATTATAAACTCTCCACTTTACAATTTCCAGATAATTATCGCAGAAAATTCTCCAAAAAAAGCCTTCTACAGCAAGTTTAACTTTATGGTACTCATAATTGTTAAAATCTTTTGTAGCCTGAATTATTATCTCGTTTAGCTTGTTTAGGAAAAGGCGGTCTGTTTCAATTAATTCTATTTTTTTGACGGATTTTAAATTCATAAAAACAAAATTTGCTGCATTTTTCAGTTTTGTTACAAATTTCTTTCCCGCTAAAATTTCATTTTCATTATATTCTAAGTCATCTCCTAGTTTTGAGCCAGCTGCCCAGTATCTTAAGGAATCTGCACCGTATTTTTCAAAAACTTCCTGCGGCTCAACAATATTGCCTCTTGATTTTGACATTTTTTGGCCTCCGAGGGTTACAAATCCTGATATTGCAACATCCTTAAATGGATTTTTGTTATAATGGAGATTGCTTTTTACAACTGTATTGAAAAGCCAGAATGTGATAATCTCGCTTGCTTGAGGTCTTAGATTCATTGGATATAATTTGTTCCATAATTCTTTAGGCATTAGTTCAATTGAAAGTCTTGGAGTAAGTGAAGAAGTAAACCACGTATCAAGAATATCGCTTTCTCCTTCAAATTCAGAGCTACCACATCGACATTTTAATTTTGGCTTGTCTTTTAATGGGTCAACTGGAAGCTGTGATTCTTCTGCTAAAATTATTTCATTGCATTTTTTGCAATACCAGACTGGGAATGGAACTCCAAAAAATCTTTGCCTTGATATAAGCCAGTCCCATTGTAACCCTTTTACCCATCCAGAGTATCTGTTAACCATAAATTCAGGATACCATTTTAATTCCTTGCCCCATTTCAACATCTTGTCTTTTAAATCAAGGTATTTCACAAACCACTGCTTGCTTTTTACAAATTCAACTTCTGTGCCACATCTCTCGTGAACCTTAACTGCATGCTTTATCAGGGTTTGTTTTATTAGTAATTTATTTTCTTTCAAATCTTCTATAATTGCTTTTCTGGCTTCTTTGATTGTCATCCCACTATACTTTTTGGCTAGAGAAGACATTTTTCCGTCTTTTGTTATTGCTTCTTTTATTGGGAGATTGTAAGCTTTCTGCCATTCCATATCTGTTTGGTCTCCAAATGTGCAGCACATTACAATGCCTGTTCCTATTTCTGGGTCTGCTCTTGAATCTTCCATCATTGGAACTTCAAAATTAAACAATGGAACTTTTGCTTTTTTTCCTTTTAGTTTTTTGTATCTTTTATCAGTTGGATTGTAAAAAACAGCAACACAAGCAGGGAGAAGCTCCGGGCGGGTTGTTGCAATAATCAACTCTTTATTATCAACTTTGAAAACAATATCATTGAAACTGGAATCTTTTTCCTTGTCTTCACATTCAACTTGTGAAATTCCGGTCTGGCATTCAGGGCACCACATTGCAGGTGCATCTTTCTGGTAAGCTCTCTGTTTTTTGTACAAATCAATGAAACTCCACTGACTTAGTTTTCTTGAATGATTATCTATTGTAGAATAAAGAATATTCCAATCACAACTTATCCCTATTCTTTTCCAGTCTGAGATATATTCTGGCTGGAATTTTTTCTTTAATAGGTCCAGACAAAGTTTTACAAATTTGTCTCTTTCCATGTCTCTTGCCTTGATGTTCTGGGTTTTTTCAACTAGCCTTTCTGTTGGCAAGCCGTTGTCATCTGTTCCAAAAGGGTAGAAAACTTCAAATCCTGACATTCTTTTAAACCTTGCAATAAAATCCTGCTGGGAATATGAAAAAGCATGCCCGATGTGCATTTTTCCTGAAACAGTCGGGGGTGGAGTGTCAATTGAGTATATTTGCTTTTTAGTTTTGGGATTGAAATTATAAACTTTTTCTTTTTCCCATAGTTTTATTATTTCCTGTTCTTGTTTTGAGATGTTCTCTTCTGCCATGATTAATTAAAGAATAAGATGTTTAAAAAAGTAATTATTTTCATAAGACTGGCAAGCCGTGCTGATTACATTCATTTATGTATCGAGGTTTATAGGTTTGGCCCCACAATTCTGTTCTATACTCTCTTGCCCTCTTATCTTCTTCTGTTATTCGTCCATCATGCAGAATTGTTGGGTGAGTTTTTTCAGCTTCTTCACAACAATTTGTCCAGTGTCTGAGTTTCAACATTTCAGAAAGAAGGTGTTTTTTACGTTCATCAAACTCCATTGGATTAATATGTTTGGCATGTAACTCTATTTTTTCCTGCCATTCTTTTCTATCTTTTATTTTTTTTTGGCATGATATTATTATAATTTGAAGATTTTTAAAGATTTATATAATAATTGGCCTTATTTAGTTCATGGATAAAAAGAAGGCAATAATGCAGCTAAGGAAAATCGAAAAGCTGACAGATAAAAAAATGATGCTGGCAGCTGACTGGCATAAAGGCTGGCAGGTTCTGATTTCTACTATTTTGTCTGCACAGACAAAAGACGAGACTACAATAAAAGTTTCACATGTTCTCTATAGAGAGTATGGAAGCTTGAGAAAATTAGCAAAAGGAAAATTGAAAGATATTAAAAAAATAATAAAATCTGTGAATTTTTACAAGACAAAAGCTGGGAATATAAAAAAGACATCTGAAATTTTAATTAAGGAGCATAAAGGCAAGATTCCGCATGACATTCATGAATTATTAAAATTGCCGGGTGTTGGAAGAAAAACAGCAAATGTTTTTCTTGCTGTTATGGGGCATGATGCTGTTGGGGTTGATACTCATGTTGCTTATCTTTCGTATCTTCTTGGATGGACTAAAAATAAAGACAAACATAAAATTGAAAAAGATTTGGAAAATCTTTTTCCTAGGAGATATTGGATTTCTATAAATTATATATTGGTGAGGTTTGGCAGGACTTATAAAACACGGAAAAAACAAGCAGGAAAGTTAAGAGAAATTGGGATTTTGAAATAAAACAGCAAGGTTTTTAAGGCAAGTTAATTGGGAGTTTTATGGAAAAACCATTTAATGAACATATTCGTCAGTTGAGAAGATACGAATATGATGGGAGAACTCCATTTAAGGTAAACCAAAAAAGATTGGTTCCTGCTGGTACAGTTTACCTCTTTTTTGAATATTACCCTATCCAGCATATTGGGAAAATTTATTTTCAAGATAAGGCAGGGCAATCAATTGGGCACCCAAAAAAGTTTTCATCTGAGGTAGCAGAAACAATCGAAAAGATATGTAAGAAAAGATTTGGGCTCCATCTTATGGCTAATGGGAGAAAACAATAACTTTTTATACTCTTAATTTTTTATAGAAATATGGCTAATAATATAAATGTTCCGTCAGGATTTGGCGGGCTAGTAATGTTTAAAGAAGAATATGACAGCAAGGTACAGCTTTCACCAGCACATGTTGTGGCGGGCGTGATAGTTACAATATTATTTGTTCTTGCACTAAAAATTTTCTTTCCTGTTGCTTAAAAATTATACACTTTGGCTGGTGTTCTTCCCACTTTCTGAGGAGTGTAGTCTATTGGATAGCCATGCTTTAGCATATATCCCACTATTCTTGGTTTAATCATACCAGAATAATGAACTATTGACTCTAACTTACCCTTATAAACCCGATTACATCTCTCCACTCTTTTTTCCTCATCATCTGTAAATTTTGGATACTCTCTTGTTCTTTTTCCTCCCTTGGGGGCTGGTTTTAAGAAGAGACCTTTTTCAGCAAGACATCTTTTTACTGGTGGGATACAGACCACTTCTCCAAACTTTCGCATATGCTTTTCTATTTGGGGGAAGGTGTTCATTCCGTCTTCATATGCCCGGACTATTAAATCTTTTTTAGATGGCGAATATCCTTTTGTTTTTGTTCTTTTGTTAGCTTCTGCTAATCCGTCTTCTCTTAGGGTTTGTGCTACAAATGTGTGGCTAATCCCTTCAATGCCATTGTCCAGAGCGTATTGGACTATTGCACTTACAGCCCTGGATAGAGTATCAAAACGTTCTGATTCAAGGGTTTGATATGCTTCTAAAACTTTTTGTTTTCTTTTTTCCCTGACTTTTCTTCTTTCTTCAGGATTTCTAGGACTATTGGAAATTAAGATTCCAGCTTTATCTAGAAGTTTCACGATTGTTGGTTTTGAAACAGTAAATCCTTTTTGAGCTCTAATAGTTTCAGAAATTAGTTTCATGGTTTCGGTTACACTAAGATTAACTGCATCTTCTTCTAAAATTTTTTTTGCTACATCAACTATAAAGCCTTTCTCTTCTTGAGTGAAACCCATATAAAAGTGATGATTTTTAGTTTTATAAAAATTTATATAGTCTAACTATTCTAATAAAAGCATGTTTGGCGGAATACCTGGGATGAATCCCAAAAAAATGCAGGAAATGATGAAGCAGCTTGGGATAAAGCAGCAGGAAATAGATGCAGAAAGGGTAATAATTGAAAAAAAGGACGGAAAAAAGCTGGTTATAGAAAACCCGGGCATTGTAAAAATAAATATGCAGGGAAATGAGACCCTTCAGATTTCAGGAGAAATTGAAGAAGTTGAAGAGGGGATAAATAAAGAAGATATTCAGATGGTTGCTGAAAAAAGTGGAAAATCAGAGGAAGAGGCAAGAAAAGCCTTGGAAGAGTCTGGCGGGGATTTGGCAGAAGCGATTATGAAACTGCAATAGAAAAATATATAATTCTAAATGGGCTAGTATGGGGGATTGGGGGTGCTTGGAGAGATATGGAAGAGTTTGAAAATTCATTGGAAGAAGCTTTAAAACACCTTAAGATAGCAGACCATTTGTTGTATATTACCTATCCGCTAATTAAAGAGAAAAAAATTCTGTTTAAAGTTTTGAATGAAATCTACCTTGTGATATACACCACAATTAACTCTGTTTTGCAATATGAAAGTTTTATGAAAAGAATACATATTTACAGAGACTCTAAGACTAATTTTGAAACATTTCTCAGAAAGTGTGCTGAAAATTATGATTTGACAGGAGAACAACTTGCAGCAATAATTTCTGTATTCAAGCTTGCAGATGCACATAAACAAAGCCCGTTTGAATTCACAAAAAAAGACAAATTAGTAATAATGTCAAACAGCCTAGGAATAGAAACAATCACAATTGATAAAATAAAAAATTATATTATCATCACAAAAGACTTTTTGACAAAAGCAAAATATAGAATTAAGAATCGGCTCTAGGAAAACTTAAATACCTCTTTAACTTATTCAAAGAATGCAAGAAAAAGAGAACGTGTTAGATATACTAAAAGGTGTAAGAACAGCTGTAAAAGATGATGACAGCAGAAAGTTAAGAGAGTTAAGTGACAGAACAATCCATAGCTCATCTATTTTTCAGGATGGAGATAATATTGCTGTTGCAGTTATAGTCTATAGTCTTGCTAAAATTCTTGAAAGAAAAAATTATAGGGGATATGGGGGATGGAAAGGATTTTTAAAAAAATATATGAAAAACATAGATTGGGCCATAAAGGCATTGGAAAATGATAATTTAGAAGATTTTAGAGAGGCAATAAAAGCAGTAAGGCTTACAATAAATGGTTTGTCTGGAAGTTTCAAATTAAGCATTCAGGAGCTTTTTAAAAAAGCTGAGATAAACAAGGCGAGCAGAATTTATGAACACGGGGTAAGCATGGAAGCAACTGCAAAGCTTCTTGGAATAAGCATGTGGGATCTTGCAGAGTATGCTGGGAATACTGGCATTGGGGATGTTGATTTGGGGGTTACAATGCCTGAAAAACAAAGAGTCAAACTTGGGATGGAGATTTTTTAGAATGATTAAAAAGGCACTTGTATTTGACTCAAGCACTCTTATTAATCTTGCATCTAATGGCCTTTTAGATGTGCTGGTTAATCTGAAAAAAATATTTGATGGAAATTTTTATATTACTGAGAGTGTAGAGTATGAAGTTGTAGAACATCCGATAAATATAAAAAAATTTGAGCTAAATGCTCTGAAATTAAAAAACCTAATTGGAGACTGCCTTACTATGCCTGAAGAAAATAATGAGATAAGCACACTGGCTAAAGAAATTATGGAAAGTGCAAACCATACATTTAAGGCAAGATTCAAGGAAAAAGAAGAATATGTCCACCTTATAGACTCTGGAGAGGCTAGTTGTCTTGCTTTGAGCAGGTTGCTTTCTAAAAAAGGTGTTAAAAATCTTATAGTGATTGATGAAAGAACAACAAGAATGCTTGGAGAAAATCCTGAAAATTTAAGAAAGTTATTTGAAAAAAAATTCCACACAAAAGTTTCAAGTTCTGAAAGTAATTACAGCACATTTAAGGGATTTTCATTTATCCGGTCATCAGAGTTGATGTACATAGCTTACAAAAAAGGTATGATCGAACTTGGAAATAATACTCTTGATGCAGTGTTATATGCTACTAAATTCCATGGAGCTTCTATTTCCAGAAGTGAGATAGAAACTATGAAGAAATTATAAAATGACTGCTGTAAAAGATATCACTGAATTAGTGCCTGAAGTAAGCCAGTTTTACAAAAAAATTGGGGAGCCAAGTGAAGATCATATGATTATTTATGATTCTCCTAGCGAGACCCTTGAACCTGTTTATTTCTGGATTCTTGACTTTATGAACAAACTGTTTAAGAAAGTAGAAAAACCTGTTGATAATTTTACATCAAGCCCCGGAAGCGGGCATTTTGCAGAAATTGGAGCAAGAGCAACGAGAATGCAGGAAGAGGGAATGAAAGTTATGGGTGCAATAAATACTGTGCTGAAGAGCATAATAAACATTATTTATGATTTGAAGGATTTTGAAATAAGACTGGAGCATTATAGGGCTTTGGAAAATAAAGATAAAGACAAGGCAGAGGGGGGAATGCTTGCGCTAAAACAAATATGGATGGATAGTGTGGATATAAAACGGGGAAGGGGGAGCATTAATATGCTTGCTCAGGACCTGCAATTTGTAACATTAAGAGATGCGTTTATGATTGCAAAATCTGCTGCAGATGTTGAAAAATTAGACTTAAATGAAAGAGTTAAAAGAATCTTAAAGCCCAGAGTTGAAGAGTTTTTAGAATGGAAAAAAAGAAGTGAGGCAGAGCTGAAAAAAAGATTTAATATTGAAAAAGCGTATTTGAAAAGTCAGGTAAACTCTCTGCAGTTGTACACAAGCTGGGCAAAACCTTATTTAAAAATTGCAGAGCAATTAAGTGCAAATGAAAAACTGGCTGGGAGAGCGGATATTGTTAATATTTTTAACACTATGATTCTTGAGCTTGCACTTATCGGGAAGAATGAAATTAAAATTGAAGATGAGATTCTTAATAAAACACTTCCAGAAAACTTTAAAAACCTTAAACCAAGAAGAAATTATTATTCTTTTGTGTTGGTTGATTTGCTTTTCAGAGGGATTCCAAACAAAGTCGGACAGCATTACTCATTTGGCGGGAGAGTTGAAGCAAGATTTAGAGGGTATGCACTTAATGATGAAGAAATTGATTTGCTAGATGAAAAAATTAAAGACAAGGGTATTGATAATGCTTTAGGTTTTATTAAGGGTGCTACAGATGACAGCTTAAAAGAAATTAAGGATGATTTAGACAGATATCTTAAAGGTGAAGATGAAAAAGAGAAAGAAGAGAAAAAGAAGAAAGAAGCTCTGGACATAAATCCGTTTTCAGCATTATTTTCATTTGGAGGGAAAAAAGCAAAAGAAGAAGCTGAAAAGAAGAAAAAAGATGATGAGAAGAAAAAGGCGGAGGCAAGGATGAGAAGACTTAAGGAGAATGGAGTAGAAAAAGATAATTATTATGAGAAGCTGCTAAGGCAGAGGGCAGAAGATATTGCTAAGGAGCAGTGTTTTGCTGTTTTTGATGTCTATAAAAAAGCTCACCAGATGCCAAGCCATCATGACCCATTTAATATTGTGCAGGGATAAAGCTCTAGAAAGCTATAAAGATTTATATATTTCTTAAGCATGTTTAATGTATGGCAAATCCTATGGAAAAAGAAAGAGAAGATGATGATGGAGAAAAAGAGGAAGAAGGATTAGAAGAAGAAGTTTCTGAGGATGATTTTGATTTTCCCATAGATGACTTCTCAAGTTTTGTTCCGAGTTCATCACTTCCCTCTCTTGATTTGGGGATAGAAGACGGGGTTCAGGGAATAGAGGATACGCCTGCTCCAAGAAGGTCTGAAAATTTAATTGAAGAAACCGGAAATGAAGAATCAGAGGAACAAAAATATATGCAGAGAAAATACCGGGATGCTGAAAGCAATGAATCTCCCATCTTAAGAGGATTGAGAGAATCTAATGTTATGGTAGATTTAGCTGAACTTCAGCATATGGGGCATGATAATGCTCCTGGAAGAATAGAGACAAGCGGATGGCATGGATGTCACAATCTTGGAGATGAAAACTTGAAAGAAGAATACCTTGTAAATTTGGACAACAAATGGGAAGATAAACTGCCTTTTGAGCAGCAAGACAAGAAATATAAAGGCAGAAGAGTAGAGTAATAGATGAATAACAAACAAATAATTGAATGGAACATTTCCAGGTCTAAGGAAGAAATAAAGAAACAAATTTTAAAGGATAGGATTATAATTTTTTTTACAAGGCTTGTTGAAGATGCGGGAAAATATCAAAATCCTAATTTTTACGGAAGAATAAAAGAAATTTACAATCTGATTTACCCTTATTCTGGGCTTGAAGACCCTAAAGAAATTTTTGAAAGAATGAAAAAATCAGACTTTAAGACAAGAGACGGTCTAGTCTTGAATAGTGAAGAGGCTGAAGCTGTTGAATTTTTTATAAAGAACCTTGATAGTGAATGTCAAATGAAAAATAAAGCTAAAGTCAAGAAAGAACTGGATGTTTTTCTTAAAAAGTTTGTTGTAAAATATCTGCCAAATTCTTCAAAGATTATAGAACCATATATCCTCGGAAAGCTTATAAGCTCAATTGGGGGAATTTCAAAAATAGTAAGAAAACCCGCCAGCACTATTCAGCTTATAGGTGCTGAAAAAGCATTATTTAGGCATATAGCAAAAGGAAAAGACTGTCCAAAATACGGGCTGATTTACTATTCAAGAAAAATAAAAAAAGCGGAGAATAAAGGCAATGAAGCAAGGAAACTTGGAAACCAGCTTGCCATTAACATGAGAATAGATTACTTTCAGCATGTCAAGAATCTTGATGATTCTTGAGCACTATCAGAAACTAAAAGTTTCTGAAGTTTCAAAAATCCCGATGATGAAATACCTTACGACAGCGGCTGAGGGATTTTTGATTTGTGATAGCAGAAAATGGAAAGAAAAGTTAGTAGAAATAGGCTTAAGGGAAGTAGAAATAGCAGGAGCAGTGAGAATAGATTTAACAGGGGAAGATGCAACCAGAGATTTAGCATGCCACGGGTTAAGAGTTGGAATAAAGAAGCAAAAAGCTGGAAAAAACCAAAAAGGAAGTTTAAGAAAAAGAAAGGGATTGAATTCAAGAGCAAGTGGGTTGTTGCTATTAACAGAAACCTTGATGTTATGCCTGGCAAGAGGGATAATATCCTTTATCTTGGGGCCTCTACAGGAACAACAATAAATTATGTTTCAAAACTTATAGATGGTTTGGTATTTGCGGTTGAAAACTCCCCAGATATGGCTATAAATCTTGTAAAACTGGCAGAAAGAAGAAAAAACATTGCCCCAGTATTTTGCGATGCACGCAATATTGAATTTATAAAAAAGGCAATGTTTGGCACAAAAATAAACATCCTATTCCAGGATATACCATCATTTGACCAGGCTGAAATTTTGATTAAGGATTCTTTGTTAGTTGATAAAGATGCAAGGATATTTCTTTCTTTGAAAACACAGAGCATCTCGCAACAAGAACCTGAAAAGACTTTAAGGGAAGTTGAAGAAAAATTGAAGAAACATTTCAAAATTCTTCATGTTGAAAATCTTGAACCATATCACCGGAAGCATTACTTTTTGATTTTGCAGAAGGTATAATAATTTATCTCCTCAAACACATAAATACTTTTAAAATTAGGAATTTTTTGTTATATGTGGTAAGATATTATGCTGGTTTGCTGGATGGGGTGGGGGAATGTCTTGAAAAAGACAGAAATGTGAAACAGGCAAGGGCAGTATTTGGTTTTTTATGTGAGGGAATATTAAGAAGAGCTGGTCAGAGTATTGAATCTCTAATTGATTTTTATAGCCGGGGAGAGATAAAAGAGGGAACAGAAGAGTATAATACCGCTTATGAAGAGATAAATGAAATAGTCTGGCTTCAGAAGAAAATAGGGCATCTTGAATTTGTAGAAAAAAGAAAAATAGAAACTGAGTTTCTTCTTTGCAAAAATTACAGGGAAAGAAGGGAGAAAATTGCAAGCTTGCCAGAGGCAAATTTGGAAGCAAGAGTTGTGATACCAGAAGAAGCGAGACATAAAGAAGAAGTTGAAGAAAGAAAAAAAGGATTTTTTGGAAAAATAAGAGATGTATTGAAAAGTTTCAAACAGAGAAGAGCAGAAAAGAAAGAAATAAGAAAAAGAGAAAAGCATCTTTACAAGGGAGCTGGATATGCATGGCTTAAACCAATTATGAGGGGGGGTATGGCGATTGTTGCAGGAGCTATGCTATATATGTCTGCTCCTAAAGAAGTAAAAATCTCTGAAAGAGTGAAGGTTGAAATGGCTGGGGTTTCTGAGGGTAAAAGTTTCAGTGTTTATGAAACACATGAAGAAGAAATGGCTGGGAGAGCATTTAGAATATACACTCTAAAACAAAGAGATAAGGAGATGATTAAGCCTGCAAGAAAGTTTAAAGAAGCAGTAGTTAGTTTTGGTAGGGGAGTTGGATATGTTTTTGATGAGGCTGCAGGGGTTGGTTAATTATACTCTCCTCTTAGAAGCTTTCCTATAATCTCATTCTTGATATTTTGGGGGTCTGTCTTGATATTTATTGCAAAGGAAATAAGATTAAAAGGATTAATGTTCTCAGCATTATTAAAAATATTAAGGCATCTATCAGTGGCATTGAAATTGTAACATCTGCACTGTCATATCTACCATTATCTAAAAGAGTTATTCTTCCTTCAGATGAGATTCCCACTTTTAAACTAAGGTTTCTGTTGTTTTCTGTATCTTCAAATACAAGATTGACTTTTCTGAAATCTGACAAGACTTTTCTTAAGAAATGGTTTTCATTGAAAAAGTATACAACTGCAACTTCGTCTATTCCAAACTCTTTACCTATACTAGTTTTGACAATTTCTTCAATCTCCTCTACTTCTTCTGGGTTATCTCCTATTGCCTGCTCGGGGATTTTTGGTTTTGGAATATCGTATTCTTTTTTGCAGTATGTAGAACCAAAAATATCGTCTTTTAATTGTTCTGCTTTTTCAGAATCATAATCTTTTTGGCAGACTAGTATTGGCATGTAGCTTTGATAGTTGCAATAGAAAATCTTTGCATTTGCAATTAAATCCTGCTCTTCATATGGGAAAGTGTATTTAATCTCATAGGTTTCTGTTGTTTGTTCGGTGTGCAGAATTTGCTCTCCTTGTTTTTCTAAGGCGATTTTTATCCAATTGAATAAATCTCCTGGAAGGGCATTATATTTGTTTACAATCACTGAACATTTTCCTACTGATGCCATTAAAATAGTTTCGTTTCCTGTTTCTGATGCTTTCTGCCAATCAGGGTAGATTATTTCAAAATCTCCTTCTTCAAAAGAGTTTGTTGAGAGTTTTGTGCTTTCAGAACAGGAAACAGAATCGTGGATTTTCTGCACATTCTTGTCTTCTGACATTTCCTTTAAGCAAATGAGAGTTATAGTATGTGTTTCAAAATTGCACTCTGTTATTTTTGTTCTAGAAAGAAACTCTTTGTCCATGTAGATTGCAGTATAATCTGAAATCATATTTTTGTCATCTTTACTGAAAGAAAGAATATTCCGGTTTTCCTGCATTGAATCGACCATGTAATTATATAAATCCCTGGCAGAAACATCATATTTATTTACTATGACTGAACAAACTCCTGCTGTAACCTCAACTTCTGCTTCTGGGCTCTGGTTTAAATCGCTCCATGCTGGATATTCCACAGAGAATCCTTTTGCACTTTTGTAAGTAGAATACTCTATTTCCTTTAGCACTTGTGTTGGGGAGTTTTTAGAGGAGAATATGCCAAAAATAAACAATGCTACAAAAAGCACCAGAACTAGGTACAATATCTTTCTAATCTTCATAAAATAACCAAAAAGAGATAGCTCATAAAGTTATTTGTTGAGAGTAGTGGCAATTAGCAGTGGGAGATTCTGGGGGGTTTTAAAGTGCCTTTATACACCCCGACGACTGAAAGGAGGAGAATGCAGTGGGGTCGAGCATTTTTTCCGCAGGAAAAAAGCGGAGAAGTTAAATTTAATTTTCCTATCAATTCTGCAAAGCAGACTATATTTTAAGGGAATTCTCTCTCAAGCTCGAAGAGCCATCAAGTAAATACATAAAGGGCAATTTCTTTTTCAGCACGAAGTGCTTTCTAGTAAGTCTTAAGGGGGTCGCCGTCCTTTTTTTGCTTCTTTTTTGGAAAAAAGAAGAGAATCTATATTTTAGAAATTTTATTCCTATATTCTTTAATCTCTTTTTCAGAAAGATTAGATACTAATTCATCAAAACTTGAGATAAAATTTTGTGCTTCTATAAGCATAGCTTTTACTTTGTTTTCTTGGTCGACTTTCATATAATATTGAGCATCAATTCTTTTATCTTTATGCTCATTTATTGTTTTTGTTTTATCTTCTCCTAGTAGAAATCCAACACTAAGAATTGAACAAGAATGATTTTCGCATTTAACTCCTATTTTTTGGAGAAATGAATAAAGAGCATAATATTCTGCATAATAGATTGCTACAGTAGTCCAGAGTAAATCTTTATCTTCAAAGTCTTTTTTGGCTCGAAGTAATGAGGATTTAGCTTGCTCAAGATAAGATTTTGAAAGTCTCTCATTTGGTTCTACTACTTTTAGTCCATCTTTTATCTTAAAACACCATTTCAGTTTTTTATTTTCCATAATATCTCCACATTACATTTGTATAAAATGAATGATTATTTAAAATTATGTGATTTTCTTCTATTTCTTTTATTAAATCTTCTTGTTGATTAATCGCTTTCAGAAAAGTTTTCTCAGGCATATTAATTTGATGCGGTTTGAAAGGCAATAAGTGAAAGGATAGTTTTAGCTCTTTATCTGAAATGATTAACAAGTCTAAATCTGAGTTCTTATCTGCTGTTAATTTGGCGAAACTTCCAAAAATAATTATTGGGGCATTTGTTTGAAGCGATTTTAAGAACATTTTAAATTGAGGATGTTTTTCTATGAATATATCTGTTTGGTAAATTTCTGTTTGTTGGAGATATGATTTAGTTTTAATATTTTCAAAATTTAATGAGAAATATTTGTTTTTTCCCTCTGTTCTGCTTTTGAGTATTTTGGCTTTTTCTAAATTTAATAAAGTATTCTGGCAGGTTTTAAGAGGCAGTTTTGAAAGCTTGCTAGTCTCTCTTAGATAATATCTTGCTTTATAATCTCCTCTAAACAAGGAGATAATTTCCAATTCATTGTTTCTATTTGGATACATATGTATCTAATTATATACATTATTATTTAAATCTTTCGATTTTCGATACTGTAAACTTAACAGGTGATAAATAAATTATTCTAAGAAATTCAAAGCAATAGAAAGCTTTAAATATTAGGATATCTTAAGGATATCCTATGAAAAGAGTAAAAATAGAAACCAAAAATAAACTTATTGTAGAGGATATACAAGGCTTCTACAAAAGAAAGGTAACCCCCTTCGGCAATAGTGCCAAAGTAGACTGCCCTAGAGAACATCTAGGAAAAGAAGTTTACTTGATAATAAAAAAATAAAGGAGAACAGGCAATGAGATGTATTCACTGCCCATCCTCTAAAACCGTTAAGAACGGTTTTGATGAAAAGGGAGTTCAAAGATATAAATAGTTTTCTGGATATACTATTCTATAATTAGTCAAAGGCGTAAAGAAAATGAAGTATACAATGTTAGGAAATTCTGAAAAGGGAGTATTGGATACATTTCATCTAATCATAGCTCCAACATACGACTGTAATCTTAGTTGTGAACATTGTTATAATAGTAAAATTGGCAATGGTGTCTCAAAAGAGCAATGGCGAGGAGTTATAGGAAAATGGGCAGATTTTGTTAAAAAAGAAGGCAAAAATGGAATTGCTCATTTTAAGGGTGGAGAGCCATTTGCTTATAAAGGTTTAAATGAATTATTAAATTATTCTGCTGAAAAAGGATTATGGATATTTATTACCAGTAATGGAACATTAATCGGAGATGAAGAAGCTCAACATCTTGGAGAGTTATATGAAAGAACAAAGGGCAAAGTTATCCTATCACTAAATGGTTCTACTCCAGAAGTTGATGGGGTGTTAAGACAAGAAGGAGTTTATCAGAAAACAGTTGAAGCTTCAAAGAGATTAAGAGCAAATAATGTACTATTTGATATTAACTATGTAACTCATTCTGGAAATGAAGAAGATGTTGAAAGAGCAATTTATCTTGGAAAAGAACTCGGAGCAGTGCAATTCAATCTACTACCTCTTGTAGAAAGAGGATCGGCAAGAGAAAATGATATAGGTATTCCAAACTTAGCAAAAGTATTAGCACAAGTCGATAGAGCAAGGAGTAATGGAGCAGGAAATATGCTTGAATGGAGTGTAGCAGATATGATTCAGAGATTAGGTTCTGGAGAATATGAATGTAACGGTTGCACTGCTGGATTTAGGGGACTTGCATATACTACTCCTGATGGAAATGTCTATTCTTGTCCAAATACAGTAATGGAACAACATAGATTAGGAACTATTAATGATTCTTTTGAAAAATTGTTTGATGATGAAAGAGCAAAAAATCTAAGGGAAATTCATAAAGGAAGATTGATTTGTAAGGGAGAATTAGAGGAATATCAAGCCCAACCACAAAGTATGAAAAAAGTAGCTGATTCAGAAGCAGTTATTAAAGGGAAAATTGCTAAAATAAAAACAACAAGTGAAGATAGAAAAGCCGTTGCTGTATGTTTTAACAGGAATTGGTAAAAGCCAAAGCCCTCTTTCTATTTTTCAGGACTCTAAATTTATTGTATTTAACATCGCGATTAAGAGAAGTCCGATTTCCTAGTAAATTTCGACCTCGTGAGGATTTTCCCTCCTGAAAGAGAGCTGGAAAATCTGAACAGAGCTGGAGAAATTTTCAGAGATGGGGCAAAATTTGGACGGAACGAGGTGCAACCAAGTGAAGTCGGTTAAGCCCTGTTAGTTGCCCTCGAATACATGGAGAGGTTGATTTTTAGTGCAACGATGCCGAAGGCAAAATTTTAGAGTTTGTCCCTCGCAGTTTTTTAGGAAGCCCCCCTTTTTTGCTTCTTTTTTTCTAAAAAAGAAGACGGGCAGATTTTCGTTTTATAATTAAGTCGTGTGTAGTTTGTGTTAATTCTATATAAAGTTTGGTGTAAATAAAAGTTTTATGGGTGCAATTAAAGATATAACTCAAATAAGAACAAAAGAAGAGTTAATGGAAAGAGCCAGTTGGCTTAGAGGAAAAACATTAGAAGCAGTAGATAAGGCAATAAAAGAAAATGATGAAGACTCTAGAGTTTTAACAAAGGGAAGCGTAGGACATGGAATTGAAAAAGGCTTTTTTGGAATAAATAAAAATAGTGATGCAAATCCAGATATAGAACATTTGGGAATAGAGATTAAAACTTGTCCTTTGAAATATAATAAAGAAAAAACACGATTATCTATCAAAGAGCCATTATCTTTAAACATAATAAATTATATTGAAGAAGTTAATCATCAAAATCTCAAAGAATCTTCTTTGTATAAAAAGAACAGAACAATACTTTTTATCTTTTATATTCATGACAAGGATAAAAAAAGATCCGAATATGAAATAAAATATGTTTTTCTATGGAATATTAGTGATGATATTTTAAAAGAACTAGAACCTGATTATCAACTAATCTTAAAAAAGATTAGAGAAGGAAAAGCCCACGAGATTCATCAATCACAACATAAATTTTTAACAATTTGCCCTAAACATAATGGAAAATTTCACGACCCAAATTGTAAAAGATCAAAAAGAAAACAGCCCTTTAGTGATGTTCCTGCGGAAATAAGAGCGTTTAGATTGAAAAATAGATATATGAATTTAATCGTTTCAAGGCACCTCGGGAAAAAATTAAAACAAGGTGGCTGGGATATTGATTAATCTTTTAGTTGATTAATTAAAGATTCTCCTATCTGTTTTACTACTCCAGTTACAAGGGCATTCCCCATAAAAAAAGCTCGTTTTATATCCGTGTAACCTTTTGTATGATTATCTGGAAACATATTTAATCTTTCTAGTTCTAAGGGAGTTAATCTTCTCCATCTTCCAGTTTCAGTTTTTACAACATGTTTAAATCTTGAAGGTGTAGAACCTCCTTCCCCAGTTACAATTGTTCTTGAAGGTTTATCTAAGGGATCGGGAAAAACCATTGAACCCTCGCTATAAGGATAATAAAAGTTTTTACTTTTATTAAATCTTTTTTCACTTTTTGCACCTTTAAGATATTTCCATTTTTCATATTCTCCATTTACAAAAAATTCTTCAGGAATTTCTTTTTCGGGCAATACAATATCTCCAAGTGTAATTATTTTTCCATTATAATCTGAAAAAACTTTTGCTGTAAAAAATTCTCTATTTAACATAAATCCACAATTTTGGAATGGGCTAAATGTTCCTTTTTTGTTAAACTTGTCTGAAACTTCAATTAAATTGCCTTCAATTTTCAGAGTATTGGGAAATGCAGTTTTATTCTCTTGTATCTTAAATCCTTTTGCTAGTGTTCCATGATTTAAAGCCCATTCTTTAAGAGAATATTTTTTAATCTTATTATAAATTGGAGAATCTTTATGATAACCCATAATAAAAACTCTTCTTCTTCTTTGAGGAAATCCATAATCTGCGGCGTTTATTATTCTCCATTCGACAGCATAACCTAAATCTGAAAGAGAAGCTAAAATTATTGCAAAATCTCGACCTCTTTGACTTGCAGGAGAACTCAATAAACGATCAACATTTTCTAATAAAATAAATTCTGGTCTATGATTTATATCTTTTAAAATTCTGTGAATTTCCCACCATAAAACTCCTTTTTTTCCAGTAATTCCTTTTGATTGACTTAAACTTTTTGCAACAGAATAATCTTGACAAGGAAAGCCACCGACTAAAAGATTATGTTCTGGAATTTCTTTAACTGGAACTTTCGCTATATCTACATTTGAATGATTTTTTTCTCCAAATCTTTTTACATAAAGTTCAGATGCTTCTTGACCCTTTGTAGCCGGTTCCCATTGATTACTCCAAACAACATCAAATTTTTTTGAAGCATTGGTTAAACCAATTCTAAAACCTCCTACTCCTGCGAACAATTCAGCAACTTTAATTTTTTCCATTTTCTTTTACCACTCTTTTGCCTAAATCTGTAATTTGATATAGTCTTCCTCTTTTTTCTCCTTCATTTAAACAAATTATAAGTTTATTATCTTTCAAGTCTTTAAGAAAGTTACTGACATGATTAAGGCGAATTTTTGTATTTTCCGAAATTTCTGAAGGAGTTAAATAGTTCGCATTAGACAAACTTTCTAAAATCTTCTTACGATATTCCGAATTTTTTAATAAACTTATTCCCTTTATCATTTGCTTGTCCATACATACATAAAATGTATGCTTTTATATAAGGATAACCACATATAACACACAAACTACACACATATATAAACTTTTGTATTTTTGAAAATCTGCCCAAATAAATAGAAAAATTTGCGTGAGTGATAACGAACCTCTTAACCTTTGTTATACAAAGTGCGAAGCAGTTTGTTGGTTTTCTCGTAGGTCAGGTAAAAGAAGTTTTTCTCTGAAAACTTTGTTTTCAGCTATCTGTCCGAAGGACGCAGGCTTTTCTCTCGTATCTTGGGTGGGTAAAAAATGAAATTTTAAATTTGGTCGATTTATCGACGCTGGGAACATCGGAATTTAACGAAGTTGAATTTTGAGAGCTGGAGCGAGGCAGGCAACCCAGCCGAGCGACCTCCAAAATTCAATTTGGGTGGAGAAACCTGCAAGGTTTCGGAACCGTTAAATTCCTGTTATATTCTCCCGATAGGGATTGATTTTTAGTGCAACGTTCGGACGAAGTCCGAAAAAATCAAAGTCGTCGTGTCTATAGTTTTTTATGGGGGTTTCCGCCGCCGTTTTTTGCTTATTTTTTTGAAAAAAGAAGAGTGAGGGATTTCCGTTTAATAACCAAAAAGTATTTAAATATTAGATTATTCTAATATAACAATATGAAAGAAATATATGAAATTCATGCTGAAATGTGTAAATTATTTTCAAATGCGACAAGATTAGAAATATTGAATTTATTGAGGGGCAGAGAATTATCAGTAACAGAATTAATAGAAAAGACAAAATTAAGTCAAGCCAATATCTCCCAGCATTTATCAATTATGAAGTCTAAAGGAATTGTTGTGTCAAATAGAAAGGGCAAGAATGTCTATTACAAACTTACAAATCCGAAAATCATCAAGGCATTTGATATAATAAGAGACGTTTTGGCTGAAAAATTAAAGAAAAATGGAAAAATTGTTAAAAATTATGAGGTGTTAGAATGAAAAAAATATCCCTAATTGTGATTTTCAGTATGTTGCTATTGAGTGTAAGTCTGGTATCTGCACATGAACATAATTTTGCTGAAACAAAACAGCTCATAGATTCTGGTATCAGTTGTGATAAA